>Ga0098049_1000001_pt1 | contig 254264 bp, 278 predicted proteins | sample 13BtaG_FD_92582 | JGI IMG/M metagenome (GOLD analysis project Ga0098049, IMG submission 92582) | Marine viral communities from the Subarctic Pacific Ocean - 13B_ETSP_OMZ_AT15268_CsCl metaG | ecosystem: Environmental > Aquatic > Marine > Oceanic | place: Subarctic Pacific Ocean | collected...
ATGTTAATGGTCAAGATATTCACACAATTAATTTAGCAACTAGACCTTATTTGACAGGAAATCAACTAAACAACGATGGAAGTGGATTTACAAACTTAACTAGTCCTACACCTGCAAGAGATGCCAATAATCGACCAGACTTTGACAGTGTATATAGAACATCAAAGTTTGTTATAACGCCAGAAGATCAAAGATTAGGATATAATTTTGCAAAAGTTGTTCATGTTACTGATGATGGTGACGAAGAATCAAATACAATTGAGTGGATTAATGATAATAACACAGACACACCAGATTTTACAGATAATGGTGCAGCTACTTATTCCATTGATTCTGCACAAATATCTTCAACAGAGACAAACAGCTTATCTGGAATTGCATATTATAAAAAAGTAACAAATGTACCTTACGAAATAAGCGTAAAAAATATGTATAAAAATATTTACAGTTCGGCATCTGATGCTGTTGTAGTATCAGATGCAGATAATAATTCAAAAATTAAATCTATTTTATTGACAGGTATAAATAATAATGCAATTACGAATGTAGGATCACATACTTTGCCTGGCAATTCAAGATCTGGAAGTAAAGCTTTACCTGTTATAACAGCTTTAGGCGATGAGTTTGAAGTTCTAAAAGTTGCATCAATCTTTGAAGTTGACTATGCTAAGTCTATACTAGATTTAGACGCAGTTGATAATTATGCAAATATGAACGACATTACTATTAATACAACTGTTAAACATCCAATAAATGCAGCTAATGGTGAAATAACAAGTGGTGTTAATGAAACTGCAACATCAAATAAATTTTTGCAATATACAGTCAGTACCGATAATCAATCTTTAGTTGAAGAAGACTTTAGTAACGAAACAAGAAGACTTCTTTCTAGCTGGGCAAACGCAAATGATAATCAAGCAGCTGCAAGTGGATCAAGTTGGGTCTCTACAGCAGAGCTTACTGACGGGTTAATGATGTATGACGATAAAATTAGATATCCTGATGGTGACTTTAGAGATGCAAATGTAAATATACATGCGCCAGCTGGCAATCCAAACTATACAGGATCTACAGGAACAAAGAGTTTTTATAGAATATTTCAAAACACTACACAAAATGCTAAAACTGGATTTAGTTTGCAACTTCAAGGTAGTGGTAGTGTTATAGTGGACCCAGGCACAGCTTTCTCTGCAACAAATATTAAAATAGCAGTCAAGATACCAGAAACTGGCGATGCACAATCAACAGGATATCTAAATATTGCAAAAGCATTTGAAACAGGACAATATAATGATGGTGATGGCTCTCTAAGTGGTAATCTATCAAATTCTATTACAAACGGGCAGACAATAACAAATACAATAACTTTTGGACAAAAATTCCTGCAACCTAATGAATACTTTGTTTTAAAACTGGAAGCAAATGAAAATTGGACAGGATATTTAAGTAATATAACAGTGGATTGGAGTTAATAAATGTCGTTATCATCTTCTTCAAAAGAAAATATTTCACTTAAAAAGCTAGTTGGTAAAGCTCATACTTCCAACGCACTTGAAGCTTTTAATGAAAACAAAACTACAGGTTTGACGTTAAGCACAACTTCAATATTTGCTGAAACTATTTCTACAACTCCTGTTAGCACAAACCTATATGAAATTACAGGCAATACTGTAGAGTATGTTAGATTAGTAGCAACAGCTTTACCTGAGTCACTTGTAAATGGAAAATATCATGCTTTTAAATTAAGCTTGCCCACTGATTATGAAGCTAATTCATCAAATACAAAGGCAGGCACATTATCTTTTTTAGACAGTCAAGTCTTAAATACTTCGATTGGAAAACTACAATTAGTATCACCACAGTTTTCTGATTTATATGAAGCAAAAGTTTACTATAATGGTGATGGAACAAAGTCAAACGGTACAAGAATTCCTTTATTAGACGACAGATCTTGGTACTTGGACTATTTTAATGGCATACTTTTTCAAGAAATACCTCCAGACAATGCTAATGAAAATCCAAGTCATGTTGAGGCTTATATTTATATTGGTAATATGGCTTCAACGGAAATAGCTAATGGAAGTGTTGATTTAACAACATCATCAATTGGAGACTTGAGTGATGTTAGTATTGCAGGAATACAAGATGGACAAATTTTAAAGTGGGATACTGATGCAGTAGGTGGTCCTAAATTTGTACCTTCAGCAGATGGTGGTAATGGTTCGTCTTTCACAGCAGATACTTCTACATTATGGGCTTTAGATGACAATGGAAATCTATATCCTCATGGAATAATTGATGGAACTTTAGATACAGGAATGTTTGCAATAGAGTTAAGTTCTGGCAATATGGATTTTACTAGTAATAATACTACTTTAGATGATATTGTTAATGCAATACAAAATATGAATGCTTATACTTTATCCGGTAGAAATCAGGCTAGCATAAGTGATACTTATTGGGAGTTTGATGTAAACGGTAATGTAACACCTAAAGCTGCTGAATAATATATTCAAATCAATAAAACTTTTTGCAAACTAATAAATATTTATAAATGAAATGAAATCAAGTTAGGAATAATAAAATATGGCAACTCGAAATTTAGTACCAAGAGGCAATAATGAAGGTAGCTTAGGTATCGATGGTCAACGTTGGTCAGCTCTTCATGTAGCCAGCATATCGACTGATACATTAAAAGTAACTAATATACAGTTAAAAGCAAACGACAATTTATCGCTGTTTACTAAAGGTGCAGGTATAGAAGATATATCAACAAATGGCAGCGGACAATTTGTTATTGCTATGGACGATACTTTTTTATCAAGTTTAGGCTTTAATGCAGATGGTTCAAAACCTGACTTTTCTGCTAACGGAACAGTTTTGGCAGGTGATAGTTTTATTGTTGCTATTAACAAGTTAGATACAGCAGTGAGTAATGTTGCTGATCCTACTAGTTTAGATACAACAAACTTTACAAACGGTGTAATCGACACAGATATTTCTGACGTTTCCGGTGCAGATGATACTCTTGCGTCAGCAAAAGCAATAAAGACTTATGTAGATGCTCAAATAACTCTACAAGATTTAGACTTTCAAGGCGATAACGGAGGTGCTTTAGCAGTAGACTTAGACAGTCAAGTTTTGACGATTGCTGGCGGAACAGGATTGACTTCAACGGGTGCAGGTCAAACTTTAACTATGGCTTTAGACGACACAGCAGTAACGCCAGGCTCTTACGGATCAGCAACAGCTATTCCAACATTTACAGTCGACCAGCAAGGTAGATTAACAGCAGCAAGCTCTGTTGGAATAACAACAGTACTTACAGTTGATGCAGATGGCGCTGGATCGCAAAACGTTTCTCTTTCAGCAGACGATTTACAGATTTTAGGTGGCACTGGATTAACATCTTCGATTTCAAGACCTGATGTTGATGGAAACCCAGGCACAGATGTAATAGTTTCAATAGCCTTAGACGACACATCAGTAACAGCAGGCTCTTACGGATCAACAACAGCTATTCCTACATTTACTGTAGATGATCAAGGTAGACTAACAGCAGCAGGAACAACTAACGTAGCAATTCCTTCAACACAAGTTACAGACTTTGAAGAGGCTGTACAAGATACAGTAGACGCACAATTTGATAATGGTACACATACAGGAATTTCTGTAACTTATACAGATGATGGTGGTGGAAGTGATGGTGCTCTGAGCTTAGCAATCATAAATTCTGGTGTAACAGCAGCAATGCTAAATAACGACATAATATCAGGAAAATCTGCTTTAGAAGCCGGTCTAGCATCAACAGATGAATTTTTAATTAGTGATGCAGGTACTGTTAAGAAAATGGATGTTTCAGTACTTCAAACATACTTGCAGTCTAACTTAAACTTTACATCAAACACAGACGTTGATGTATCTAAGGCAAATTTATCAACAAGATTAGCTTCATATGATAGTAATGATACTTTAAACATTGGTGATGCTGATAATGATACTTCGGTAGTTATTAGAGGTAACTTAACTGTTAAAGGAAATACAACTACAGTGGATTCAACTACAGTTAGTATTCAAAACGCATTTGTTTTTGAAGGAGCAACAGATGATGAATTTGAAACAACTCTAACAACAATTGATCCAACAGCTGATAGATCAATAACTTTGCCAGACCAAAGTGGTAGTATCTTAGTTTTAGACTCAGCTACTGCTGATAATGATAAAAATACAGTTGTTACTTCAACACCTTCAGAACTTAATCTTTTAGACGGATCAATAGCTGATACTGTAGTTGATAGTAAAGCAGTCATTTACAGTAATGCAGGAAACGTAAGAGCAACATCATTTACTGGCCCGTTAATTGGAGATGTAACAGGCAACGCTGACACTGCTTCTACTTTGGAAACTGCTCGTGCCATAACACTTGGCGGCGATTTAGGTGGTACAGCAAATTTTAACGGTTCATCTGATATTACGATAAATGCTACAATTCAAGCTGGATCTGTTGAAAACACAATGTTAGCAATCGACGGTTGGTCATTAAGTTTAAACGGTGCAGCACAAGAAGATATAAACTTAGGCGACACTTTAGACTTTAACGGTACAGCTAGTCAAGTTACAATAGCATATGACGCTGCAAATCAAGATCTAACATTTAGTCTTCCAGCAACTATAGATGTAGATACTAGCGGAAATGCTGCTACTGCAGCTGCTTGGGAAAATGCAAGAACGCTAACTCTCGGGGGAGACTTAACAGGCAACGTTTCAATTAACGGCTCTCAGGATGTAACACTAAATGCAACAGTTGCTGACGGTTCTATTGAAAACTCTATGTTAGCAGATGACGCTGTAGGAGCAGCTGAGCTTGCATCTGATGCTGTGGTAAATGCATCAATCGCAGCAAATGCAGCAATAGATCTAGATAAATTAGACTGGACATCAGAAAGTGCAGTTTTAACAGACTTTGCTCAAGATGATAAACTATTTATTTATGATAAAGATGTTACTACGATTAAATCTATGACTTTGAGTAGTCTTGAAGATGCAGTATTTGGAAACATCAGCGGAGATGCAACAATTGCAGCAGGCGGAGCTTTGACAATAGCAAATAATTCTGTTGAAAATGGAATGCTAGCTGGAAGTATTGCAAATGATAAGTTATCTAATTCATCAATTAATTTTGGTGGTATATCATTAGCGCTAGGTGGCTCTGATACAACGCCAGCATTTAATTTATCAGACGCAACAAATTATCCTACGACGTCTCTCGTTGGAACAATAACAAACGAACAATTAGCAGGCACCATAAGTGACGATAAATTAAGCCAATTAACAACAGCAAACAAAGTATCAGTCTCTGCGATTGATTTAGACGGAGCAACAGCTTCAGGCGCATTAGTTGCTGCAGATTTAATACTTGTAGACGACGGAGCAAATGGAACAAATAGAAAATCTACATTAACACAGCTAGTTTCTTTCTTACAAGATAATACCTCATTAACTTCTTTAAGTTCACTTTCAGGCGTTGGAACAATAACCTCAGGTGTTTGGAACGGTACAGCAATTGCTGATGCTAATGTTGCAAATGACTTAACAATTAGTGGTGGATCTGTTGATAGTTCTATTATTGGTGCAAATGCTCCTGCTGCGGGCACATTTACAACATTAACAGCAAACACAAGCTTAACAATTGGCGGTACTACAACAGTTACTCAAATACTAGACGAAGACAACATGGCGTCTGATTCAGCAACATCTCTTGCAACTCAACAGAGTATTAAAAAATATGTTGATGATCAAATTACTGCACAAGATTTGGACTTTACAACATCTTCAGGCGCAGGTGCAGTTGATTTAGACAGCCAAACACTAGCATTAACAGTAGAAGCAAATAAGTTAATTATAACACACGAAGATCAAACAGTTAAGTTTGACGTAGGATCTGATATTGTACAATTAACTGAAGCTCAAACTTTAACTCAAAAAACTTTAACTTCACCAATAGTTTCAGGTTTATCATTGAGCGACTCTTCTATAGTATTTGAAGGCGCAACTTCAGACGACTTTGAGACAACTTTGTCTGTAGAAGATCCAACTGCTGATAGAACTGTTACAATACCTAATGCAACTGATACTCTTGTAGGTAGAGCTACGACAGATACTCTTACAAGTAAATCAATTGATGCTGACAATAATACAATTACTAATCTTGAAGTTGATAATCTTAAAGCAGGAGTTTTAGATACAGATTTATCAGCAGTTTCTGCAAATGATGACACAGTAGCTTCTGCAAAAGCTATTAAGACTTATGTTGATGATCAATTAGGAAGATTTGGAGGTATATTCTTAACAGACAAAGCTAATGACAATGGAAAAGAAATAGTAACTACAAGATCTCAAGCACTTGGAATTGACTTTGATTATACTCGAGATGTTATCTTTGAAGCTGCTCCACTTGTTAGATCGCACTTTGGTCCTTTCGCATATAGTTTAAAAGACTTAAGAGACTCATCAGGAGATCAAGGCTCTGATATTGTTTTCTTTGGTGCAACATCAACAGGCGCTTCAGATAGACACTTCTTGGTAATCGGAAGTGGTGCTGACAAAGGTGATACGAAGTTTACAGGAGCACACGAAGAAACGCCATAATCTAATCGCTCTGTTTTTTATCTGTTAAACAAAACAATAATTTGTATAAAAATATATGTGAAACAAACGAAAGTGAAACAGATGAAAAACAAGGCAATATCTGAGTCTATGAAAAAGTTCTGGGAAGAAAAAGGGAAAGACTTTCTTAGCGAAGTAAACAAAAAAAGAAGTAATACATTAAAAAATCAGTGTGTTTATCTTAAAAAAGAAGGTGAAAAGCCTTTTCCTTGCAATATTGAATTAATACTTTCAAAACTTTCTGAAGGTTATTTGATAGTTAGCACAACGAAAAACAAAGAAAAAGTATATAACTATTTCGGGGAAGTTCCGGACTTTTTTTGGGCCGAGAAAAATAAATAGCATAAAATTAAATTACAATAGAATAATTAAGCATATGATTTTGTGGTTAGTTAGACAAACCAAAGAAAGGGATTAACATGTCCGCATTAAAACCAGATGTCGATGGTACTCATGATTTAGGTACTTCGGCACTTAGATGGAGAGCTCTCCATGTAGATACAATTACAACAGCAACTGCTGCCCAAGGAGGTTCAGACTGTACTGTTGGAACAAATTTAGTAGTAACTGGAAACTTAACAGTAAACGGTGACACTACTACTTTAAGCACAACAAATTTAGTTATTGAAGATAAAACAATTACACTTGCAAATGGTGCAGCAGACTCAGCAGCTGCAGATGGAGCAGGAATTTCAGTTGATGGCGCATCAGCAACATTAATTTACGATCATACAGGAACGCAATGGGAATTTAACAAACCTTTAGAAGTTCAAGGTAATGTTTTACCGCAAGCAGATGCAACACATGATTTAGGCTCTACTTCTTTAGGATGGAATGACTTACATCTTGGAAGTGGCGGAGTTATTAACTTTAATGATGGTGACGTAACTGCAACGCATTCAGCAAATTTATTAACAGTTACAGGTGGTAATACTAGAGTTGATAGACTTGAAATTGATAGCGCTGATGATCATATTGATGTAAACACAGATTTGACTTTGACAGCATCAGCTGGAATCGTTCTTGACGCTGTAACAGATATTGTATTAGACGCTGATGGTGATGATATTACTTTCAAGGCAGGCGCCGGCGATTCTACTGGTTTAAAATGGTCACAAAGTAATTCAGGCGATTGGACTAATTTAGTTGGTACTCAAGACAAAGACTTGATTTTCCAAGTTAATGATGGTGGCGCAGCGACTGAAGTAATGAGACTTGACGGTGACGTTTCTTCATTGCTTATGGCAGGAACAAAGAAAATTACTTTTGGTGATGCAGGATCATTTGTTCATCAATCTGCTGATGGTAAATTAGCAATTAGCTCTGATGGTGCTGTTGCAGATGCTGTAGTAGTTACATCTTCAAATGCTGCTGGCGGTATTGATATTGATGCAGGAACTGGTGGCGTTTCAATTGATTCAACAGGAGCTTTTTCTATAGATGGTGCAGCTGCTTCAAATATTTCAGTTGCAACAGACTCTGATGCAGAAGATTTAACAATTTCAGTTACTGGCGATACAAATTCTAGTTTAGTATTAAGCTCATCAGGTACAGCAGCAGATGCTTTAAGTATTTTAACTTCTGCTGGTGGTATGGATATTACAGTTGCAGGTGCAGCTGCTGGTGAAGATTTGGACATAACTTCAAATACTTCTATAAATATTAATGCAACAGAAACGCAACCTAACGCTATAACATTACTTGCTACTAATGGTGGAATAATGTTAGATTCAGCTTTGAAAATCGACATTAACTCTACAGGTGGAGTTATTAATATAGGTAATCAAGACAACAGCCAAAATATTAATATAGGTACTGATGGTGATAGAACAATTAATATTGGTGTTGATAATCATTCAAACACTATTGATTTAAGTGCTCAAACTCTTACTTTAGATGCAGGATCAAGCGGATTTACTATGGATGGAGCTGCTGCATCATCTGTTTCAACTTCTGATGGTGCATTAACAGTTAACGGTAAAACAGGATTAAACCTTCAAGAAGATGGAACAAGCGTTATCGCAATTGACACTAATAGAGACGTTTTATTCTCGCAAACAGGCGGATCAACTGGTGATCCAGACGTTGAATTTGATGGATATGTAAGATTTGATGGATCTTCTGAATTTGATGGCGCAGTTCAAGTTGACGGAACATTAACAGCAAACGCAGCAGTTTCTGTTCAAAGTACATTAACTGTTGGCGAAGATGATACTGGGTATGACGTTAAGCTATTTGGTGCAACTAGTGGACAATATTTACTTTGGGATGAAAGTCGGGACGAGCTAGTTCTTGCTGGTGATACAAAACTTTCATTCCACGATGATTCTTCGTCAGGTGGAGAAAACATTGTAGCTTCTGCTGATGGTCATTTGGAAGTAAACGCAGGAACAACATTAGACATGACAGCTCCTACGGTTGATATTAATGCTACAGCCGTTACTATTGATACTGATACTGTAACAGTAGGATCAGCTAATGCTTCTGATCCTTTATTTGTACTTAAAAATACAACTAATGACGCTGATGGTGCAAGACTAAGATTTGTTAAAGATAAAGGTGCAGCTGGTGCGCAAGGTGATGATGCAGGTGTTATTCAGTTCTTTGCTGACAATGCAGCACAACAACAAACTGAGTTTGCAAGAGTTACTGCAGAAGTTCAAACAGCTACAGACGGTCAAGAAGGAGGTAAGCTTTCTTTAAGCGTTGCTGAGCATGATGGTACAATGACAGCTGGTTTAGTTCTTACAGAAGGCAGTACTGATGGTGTTATTGATGTTTCAATTGGTGCTGGTACTGGTTCGACTACAACAATTGCAGGCAATTTAACTGTTAATGGAACTACAACAACTGTTAACTCAACTACTGTGCAAGTTGATGATAAAAACATTGAATTAGGTGTAGGCTCAGCAAATGATGCTGCTGCTGATGGTGGAGGTATTACTCTCAAATCAGGTGACGGTGATAAAACATTTAACTGGATTAATTCTACAAGCTCTTGGACTTCTAGTGAAGATCTAGACTTAGTCAACGGAAAACACTTGAGCATTGCTGGTACAACAGTATTAACAGCTGACGGTGTTGCAAAGGTACAATCAGGCGTTGCAGGTGCAGGTTTATCTCATACTGATGGTGTGCTAGCTTTAGATATAGACGAATTAAACGCTCTAGGCGGAACGGGTATTGATCAAGCTGATCATTTTGTTTTCTCAGATGGTGGAACTGAAAAGAAGATTACTTTCTCAAACCTTGAAGATGCAATTTTTGCAAATGTAAGTGGCGATGCTACAGTAGCAGCAGGTGGAGCTTTGACAATTGCAGCAGGTGCAATTGAACATGGAATGCTTGCAGAAGATATAATTTCAGGTCAAGATGAACTTGCTCATGCTGATATTGCTGATGCAGATGAGTTAATGATTTCTGATAATGGAACAATTAAACGTGTTGGAGTTGATAGCTTAAGAGATCATTACTTTGGAGTTGTAAGCGGAGATATTGCTGTTGCAGATGGTGGTGCAGCTACTATACAGGCAAATGCAGTTGAAGGATCAATGTTAAACAACAATGTTGTTTCTGGTCAAGCAGAGCATACTGGAGCAATTGACGATACTGATGAGTTCTTGATATCTGATGCTGGAACAATTAAGAGAACAGACTTTAGCGTATTAAGAGACGCAGTTTTTGCTGACGTTAGTGGCGATGCTACAGTAGCAGCAGGTGGAGCTTTGACAATTGCAGCAGGTGCAGTTGAAAATTCAATGTTAGCAAATGATCACATTACAGTTGCAGGCGATAGCGGTAGCCAAGACATTCACCTTAACGATACATTGACAATTAGTGGTACTGCTGGCGAAATTGAAACATCAGTTTCTGGTGACACAATAACTATCGGACTACCAGATAATGTAGATGTTGATGGTACATTTACTGCAGCTGGATTATCTTCTCTTGACGGTGGTGTTAATATTAATGACCAAGTTACTATTGCTTCAAATAACGGAGACTATCTAAGTACAAACGGAGATTTAACTTTAACAAACGGAAACTTAACACTAACATCAGGTGATCTTGAAGTCGGAGGTGATCTAACAGTTTCTAGCGCACTTTCAAGCAACGGAACAGAGCTTACTATTAAAGACTCACACGTTCTTTTTGCTAGCTCTGGCGCGAATAATATTTCTGCCGGCCAGACTTTTGATATGGGTTTTTATGCTAAGAGAGACTCTGCTAGCGCTTCATCTCATGTTGGCTTAATTTACGACAATGAAACTTCTGGAGCAAAGTGGAGACTACATGAAGGCCTTTCAGCACCAAATGGAATTACTGGTAAATTTGATTTTTCTGGGTCTACTGCTTCAACTTTAGAAGTCGGAGGCTTATTAGTTGTAAAAACAGCATCTTCTTCAAATCAAGATACCTCATCAGGAAACTTTACTTCAAATGTAGCTTCTATTTCACATACTTTAACTCTTGATGGTGCATTGGCAAATGAAGCTGCAGAATCAATAACTGTAACGAGCGATAAAGTTTTAGCAACAAGTGTAGTATTAGGAAGTTCTAATAAAAACGCAAACATTAGAATACACACAGTTCAAGCAGGATCGTTTATTTGTGAAATAACAAACAAATCAGGTTCAGACTTTACAGATGACTCTACTATTGTTTTAAACTTTGTAGTAATGTAATAAATAGTTTTATAAATTGACCTTATTTTTATTATAATATTATTGAAAGTGAGGTCAATTATGACTATATTGAAAGAGCATGTCTCTTATTCTGAAGTTCGTCAATGGAAGGAATGCTCTTGGCGACATAAGTTGTTATACGTAGAAAAACTTTCTACTTTTGAAGAAAGTCCTCATTTACATTATGGAACAATAATCCATGATGCATGCGAGCATTTCCTTAAAACAAAAGAGCTTAAAATAGAAGAAGCTAAAGAAAAGATAAAAGTAGCTTGGGATGAACACGGTTTTGACTCAGAAGACTTTATTCAATTGCAAAGTCAAAAAGCACAGTTGCAAGGATGGAAATATAAACACAACAAGCTAAAAGACTGGCTTGATTGGACAGCAGCAAGTTTAAACTCAATACTTTCTTTTATGGATGAAACATTCCCAGGATGGGAGTGCGTTTCAGCTGAGGAAGCTTTGTATGAGCGAATAGATAATATTGATACAAAGTTTAAAGGGTATATCGATTGTATTATAAAAATACCATATAAAGACGACTTTAAGTATTGGGTATTAGACTGGAAGACTTCTAGCGGTAGAGGTTGGTCATTGGACAAGCAAAGAGACTTTAACGTACAGGCTCAAGTAATACTTTATAAGGACTATTGGGGAAGAAAAAACAATATTGAACTAAAAAATATACAATGCGGATTTATTTTACTTAAAAAAGTAAAAACAATAGGTAAATCATGCCAGTTAATTAAAGTTTCAAGTGGTCCTAAAAACCTTGAAAAAGCTTCTAAGTTGGTAAGAAGCATGATAAAAAACGTTGAAAATAAATTTTATTTAAAAAATAGAAATTCCTGCATGTTTTGTGAATTTAAAAATACAGTTCACTGCAGGTAAAGGAAGAGAATAATTGAACGTAAAAACAAAAATACTTTTGATATCAGATCATTTGCAACATAACACAGGAGTTGCAGTACAATCAAAGCACTTAGTTGAAGGCTTAATTGAAACAGGCAAGTATGAAGTTGTACAGCTTGGCGCAGCTATTTATCACGAAAATCATGAACCAGTAAAAGTAAGTAATGACTTAAATATAATTCCTGTCAACGGATTTGGAGACAGAGACACAATTAGGTCTATGCTTGTTTCATATGTTCCTGATGTACTTATTATTTTTTCTGATGGTAGATTTTTCAATCATATCTTTGAAATGGAAGATGAAATTCATCAAGTTTGCCCTATAATGTGGTGGCACGTTTGGGATAATAGGCCAGCACCTCATTTTAACAAGAAAAAGTATGATTGTATTGATAAAATTAATTGTATATCTGATTTAACTTACGATTTATGTAAAATAGTTACATGTAACGACAATAAAGTCGATTATATTCCACATACAGTCCCAGAAAATATTTTTAAAAAATTAACAGAAAAAGAAATTTCGTATCATAAAGAAAAAATTCTTGGAGTTCATAAAGATAGTTTTGTTTGTACTTGGGTCAATAGAAACATAAGAAGAAAAAGACCATCAGATGTATTAAAATCTTGGCAAATGTTTTTATTTAGTTTAGAAGAAAAAACAACAAAAAAAGAAGCAATTCTTATTATGCACACTGATCCTTATGATAGTGCAGGAGCAAACTTACTAGAAGTTGCTAAGTATCTAGGAATATTAGAAAATGTAAGGTTTTCTGATCAAGAGGCAAGCTTTGAAAAACTAAATATATTGTATAATATTAGTGATACAGTTTTAAACATATCACAAGCAGAAGGCTTTGGTCTAACTACATTAGAAGCAATGTCAGCAGGAGTTCCTATTATAGCAACAAAAACTGGCGGATTGACTAGACAATTAATAGATAAAGAAACTTTAGTTATAAACGGAATAGCTCTAAAGCCAGAAGTAACAACAATTTCAGGCACACAATGTACACCTTATCTAAACGAAGACTTTGTGTCTGTAGAGAAAGTATCTATGGCAATTATGAAAATGTATAGTATCGGAAGCAAGAAAAGAAAAGAAATTGGTCTAACAGCAAAGAACTATGTTAATAAAAGTTTTTCTTACAATAAAATGATAAGACAGTGGGATGAATCAATTAGTGAAACTTTATCTTTATGGAAAGAAAATTATAAAAGAATAAAAGTAGAGGAAATTTTATAATGAAAGTAATTATAAGTGGTCCTCTTCTAAGCATGTCTGGATACGGAAATCATGCCAGACAAGTTCTTGACTTTGTTTTTGAAAAGCATAAAAATGACGAAATATTTTGTGATGTGACTAGTTGGGGTAACACTAACTGGAACTTGACAAAAGACTTTTTGTCAAAAAGCGTTTTTGATAAAATAATCAATAATTTTATATCTGAAGCTGACATAAACAGACTAGCAGATAAAAATACTCCCTACTTTAACGTATCATATCAGATATGTTTTCCAGATCAATGGTCTACAAGAATAGCAAAACATAATATTGGTTTTTTTGCAGGAATTGAAACTACAATTTGTTGCGAAAAGTGGATCGATCAAATTAATTTAATGGACAAAGTTGTAGTACCTTCAGCTCACGCTTTAAACTCAATAAACAACGCAGTCAAGCATTACTACTGCCAGAAGCTAGACACTGAAGTCTGTGTTATTCCTGAGTGGTTCTACGATGATTTTTCTATCGAAACTACAGTTGACATATGTAGTCTAAAAGAAGTTAAAACAGAGAACAACGTATTGATCATAGGACAGCTAAACAAAATAAACCCGGAAACTGATAGGAAAAATATTCTGAATACATTAGAAGCTTCAATATTAGCTTTGAAAGGTACAGAGTGGGGAATAATTTTAAAAATGTTTACTGAGAACAATTCATGTTTTGATTTTTATAAAACTAAAAAAATATTAAAGACTTATATCGATCTTACTTTTAAAGATGTAAAATTACCAAAAGTTTATCTTGTTCACGGTAATATGAAAAATAAAGAAATTAAAGAACTGTACAGTAGCAGTAAAGTTAAGTGTTTGGTTTCTGGTACAAGAGGCGAAGGATTTGGTTTAACTTTTTTAGAGGCAGCTGCAAGTGGAATACCTATTGTTGCAACAAAATGGTCAGCTTATGACGAGTATCTAGACTATTATCTTGGTGTAGACTTTGACTTAGTAAATATACCTACATCATTAAGCAATGTAAAAAATGAATTCGAAGTTTACTCAAATATATGGGTTGAAAATTCAAAATGGGCTGAGTTTAACAAGAAAAGCATGATAGATAGTATTATAAAAGTTACAAAAAAAGATTTTAACAGCGTTAAAATATTAAATCAGAAAAAATCTATTTTAAACAAATACTCGAAAAATTCAATAATGTGTATTTACAATAAACAACTTGGCAGGCAATACTAATGTTTTACACTTCAATTGCAATTTTATTTTTAATATCAGTGATTTCTTTGTACTTTTGTATAAAGTTTGCAATGATTATAATAAGCATGCAAGAAGTAATTGAAGAATCACTGGATATTATTGATGAAAAATATAATAATTTAAGTAAAATCTTAGACATTCCTTTATTTCATAACAACACAGAAATAAAAAATGCGATAAGAGAAGTTCAAGAAACTCGAGATGTATTACTTTATATTGCTAACCAACTTGTTAAAGATAAAAAAACTTTAAAAGAAGAGGTTAGCAACATTGAAGTCAAAGAAAACTCGTAAAAGGCAGCTAGATGGCGTCGGCACCTTAGAAGAGTCTAATAGTTTAAAAGACAAAACAGCTGTAAAAAAGAAAAAGAAAAAAAATTATTATTTTGGTATTGATGTTCAAAATAAAATAGTAGAATATCAAATAACTGAATGTATGAAGAAAAAAGAAAAGATTTATGAAGAGTCTATAAATCCAGCATTTACTGAGTTAGTTAACAGCTTAGTCGCTGTTTATGGTTTTAAGTCTTCAAATGAAGATATAATGCATCTTAAAGCAGACTGCGTTTCTTTTCTATATGAAACATTATATAAGTGGAGTCCTGAAAAGAAGTCTAAAGCTTTTTCTTACTTTAATGTTGTAGCAAAAAACTGGTTAACAATCCAGTCGCGAAGACTCTTAAAAAATGTAAGAAGAAGTGCATACATTGATGATCCTCATGCATTATCAGCTGCTGAAAAGTCTGAGTTGTTTGATCAAGAGTATGTAGATGCAGAAGTTGCATTAGCTGAGTCTCTTGTCAGGTTTGATAAAATTATTGAAATGATTACTTATATTGAAGGTCATCTTAAAGATGAAAGGGATATAAGATGTTGCTTAGCTGTCAAAAAAGTATTTAATAGCATTGAAGACTTAGAGTTTTTTAATAAAAGAGCAATATTCGTTTATCTTAGAGAAATTTCTGGACTAAATAGTACAGAGTTAAGCTCTTCTCTTTCTAGCATAAGAAAGATATATAGAAAAGTTGCAGGACCAGACAAGATGTTTGATATATTTGGATAGAAAGGTTAATTTAACATGAGTAATCATATAGAAAAAGTTTTAGATAAAGTTGAAAAAAACGAGAAAAAAGAAGATAGTATTAAAAATTTTGCTGATATTTTAGATAATATTGATTCTCTGGAAGACAAAAAAAAGCTGCTCTGGAAAGAAATATATGAAAATGCTCTTGAAGATAGAGAAAAATCTAAAATGCTGTTTAATGATGCTTATATTTCAATGCAAGGTGGTGTAAATGAGCACATGAACATAGGTGCAATTATGTCAAAATATATTGAAAGAATGAGCAAATCAAACGATCAAATACTTAAACTAGCTGAACTAATAGCTAAAGAAGAAGAAAAGTCAGAAACTATTAGCGAAGATGAAATATTTGGAAAGATAAACGGTTGATAGAATGTTAAGCTCAGGCTTTGTTGTTCATTATATAAGGGACTACTCTGTTTCTTCTATAGAAAAAACAAAATCAATATTAAGTGAATATTTAAGCAGCGGAATTTTAAACCCTAAAGTTGAAACAGGTGATAGTTTAGATAACTTTACTGAAAATTTGCCAATTGGGACTGTTATATGTATTGATATAACAGATACTAAAACAAAAACCGCTTATGTTTGTTTGCCTATGCTTTCTACACACATTTCTCTTCCTGTTAAGCCAGGTGAAATAGTGTGGTTTTATAAAAATCAAACACCTACATTTGATGATACATCTAAGAAAGCGCATCCGATGCTTTCAATTGAAAACTATTGGCTTTCTAGAAAAGTTGGTAGCAGAGTTTCTGAAGATTTGTCTTTTGCTTTTTTATCTCGTGACGTTAGTATAAGTAATAAGCTACAAACAAAAGATACAAACTTAAAAGGCTTAGAAAGCAAAAAAACAGATATAAAAAAAAGAAATAAAAAGTTAAAGATAGAAGAAGACAAAAAAATAAAGCTTCCTGACTACAAAATACCAGAAACTTACACTAACAAATATCCTTTCTTGAAAGACGAAGAAATTTCTAATGTATATAATAATTCTAAAAAAAGCTTAGATGTTTATCCAACAGCAGTGCCTAGATGGAATTCAAAACCTTTTGAATTAACTTTACAAGGATCTAATAACTCTTTAATTAATTTAACAAAAACTTTTTCTAATGAATTATCTCATGAGTCTAGCGGCGCAATTGACTTAGTTGCAGGTAGGCATATGTTAGAAGATTATACGGATTATGAAGAAGAAGACTTTTTTAGTTTAAATGAAAAAGTCGTTCAAAATCAATCAGACGTTGAAAAAAGAAAAATCGATAAGCTATCTATTAACAAGTCTAGTGCTTATTTAAAAATTAAAAACTTAACTGGTGACAAAGAAGTTTTAAAAAACCAAAAATTTTACTTCGGTGAAGATTTTAAAAAAGAAAGCTTAAATGCTGAAGGTGAAAATAATTTTAAAAACGATGCTTCTAGAATTTACATAACTGAATTTGATAATTTGGATAACAACGTCTATTATAATGCTATGAACATTTTGTTTCATAATCAAATAAACATTAGCGCTAGTGAAACTGACTTACTTTATACAGAAAAAAAATATTTTATAGATGAAAAAAATGTCGCTGGAAAAAACTTTCCTTCAACAACAATAAAAAAAAGCACTAGCAGTCTACCTAGTGTACTAATAAAGTCTAATGACATTAGAATTATTGCAAGAAAAAGCAAAGAAAGTAAAGAAAAGTCTTTAGAAGAAGGTTCAATAAGGTTGATTAAGGAAAGTAATAGCTTTTATAACTCTTCTTGTGTTATGCTAGAAAAAGATGGAAAAGTTTTTATAGACGGAAGCATAATTCACTTAGGTAGCTTTCAAAAAGAAGTAGAAAGATCAAAAACTAATTTAGAAAGTGAAGAAGACATACAAAAAATGTCAGGAAATGGATATGGCTTATTGATAGGCTATGAACCTAAACTTTCTGAACCTTTGGTTTTAGGCAATACTTTAGAAGCAATGCTTAAAGAAATGATAAATGTCAACATAAAGTTAATTGATGAAATTAAAAAACTTTCAGATGATTTATCAAAGCATACTCATCTAGGAATTCCAATAACAGGTATATCTGGACCTCCTCAAGTTCCTTTGCCTTATACAAATTTTTCTGGAAATGAGCATAAAAACATAAAAAAAAGATATGAGGATCTTCAAAAAGGTTTGAAAGACATGCTTTCAAAATTTGCAAAAACAACTTAATGTATAATTAATAAATAAAAAGAAAGTCTTTGATATGCCTGTCAAAAATAATTACGAGCTTGGTAGATCTGTAAGTCAGTTAAAAGCAATAAGCGATTGGAAAAATAAAACTGTAGAAAAAGAGTCTAAACCAATCGGTATTAAAACGCCTCTAGAAAAAGGTAATTTAAAAGACGAGACCTTATTTAAGATGCATTTTAATATTCTTGATCAAATAAGAGACAATTTAAAAAATTTAATTATGACACAAAAAGGTGAAAGGCTTGGCTTTCCAGATTACGGAACAAGATTAAGAGCAGTTTATTCAAATACTTCTTTGACTGATGATCAGATAGCAGATTATGCTTCTTTAGAAATAAAAAACGTTGTTAGCAAATATATGCCGAACATAACGTTATCTGAGTTTTACTCAAGTGAAGTAGACAATAATGATTTTTCTAGAGGCGAAGATTTTATTAACAAGCAATCAAGCATTGAAATATCAAGTGCATCTAGCATTGAAACAAAAAACAAAAAAAACAAAAACTTAAATAAACTTTATTTAATAAAAATAATCTTTAGTATACCTTTATTAAATAGCGAAGATAACTCAGTAATTTTATTTATTAATAATGCAGTATAAGGAAAAGATATGCCTTCAAGTCAATTTGAAAACTATTTAAAAAACAACAATACAAAGCAATTTTCAAGCCAGACTTTTTCTGACTTTAGAAATGAACTTTTGCAATACGCAAATACTTTTTACAAAGATCAGATCGTAGACTTTTCTGAAGTTTCTCTAGGTGGAATGCTTTTAGACTTTGCAGCAATTGTTGGTGATTCTTTGGTTTTTTATGCTGAGCAACAATTCAATGAGTTGGATTATGAGACAGCAACTGATCCTGTAAATATAGAAAAACATTTAAGAAGAGCAAATATAAAAAACTCAGTAGCATCACCTTCTTCTGTAAATTGTACTTTTTCAATTGAAGTGCCAATAGATAAAGCCTCACCACCAAGCGATTTAAAACCTGATTCAAAGTTGCTGCCAATAATAAAAAAAGGTACTCAAGTTTCTTCTTCAAACGGTATAAACTTTATTCTTCAAGAAGATGTCAACTTTGCAAATGTTCAGTTTAAGAAGGAAGTAGGTGAAGAAAATGAAGATGGAACTGCATCAACATTGTTTTTAAGTGCTGACGGGTTGTGTATATCAGGAAATATTACAAGAGAAATTTTTGCTTTTCCAGATGAAGAAAAAGACTTTTTTTTGGCAAGAGAACTAAACAATACAGACGTTACTTCAATAATTAGTGTCCTAGATGAAGAAAATAATGAATACAATCAGGTTGATTACTTAACACAAACTACTGTTTTTAAAAAAATAGAAAACTCAAACGAAAACTATTTAACAATTTTACCTTCGCCTAGAAGATTTATAAGAGAAGATTCTTTTCAAACTGGTAGAACTTTAATTAGATTTGGCAATGGCAAAGGAAAAGAAATTAAAGACAATATGTTTTCAAATCCAGAAGATTTAATTCTTCCTATAAAAGGTAAAAATAATTTTTCTAGAATTGATTTAGACCCAAGCACACTTTTAGAAAACAGCACTTTTGGTATATCACCAAAAGGAAGAACTTTAACAGTTACTTATAAGTATGGCGGAGGTACAAGACATAACGTAAGAGATGGATCAATTAATTCTGTTTTAGAAAATCCAATTGTAGTTTTTGCAAACAATAATGACTTGTTAAACGATGAAGATACAAGATTCATTGTTGAATCATTAAGCGTTACTAATAAAAATAGTGCTGTTGGAGGATCAGATCCACTTACTCTAGATGAGCTTAAAGCTCAAATACCAAGTGTAATAAGATCACAGTCTAGGATAATAACTCATGAAGACTTAATTGCAAGAATTATGACTATGCCTTCTGATTTTGGTAGAATAAACAAGGCAGTTGCATTAGAAAACAATGTCAGCGCTGGCTCTGTTGATTTATATGTAATATGCAAAGACAATGAAGGTTTTTATACAGAAGCTTCAGACGCAATAAAGACAAACTTATCAAGATATATAAATGAATACAGACTAATTGGATCAAATTTTAATATCTTAGACGTTCCTGTATTTAACTTTGGAATTGCAATGAAGATAAACGTTAAATCTGGATTTGATCCTTTTGAAGTAATATTTGATGTTAATTCTAGAATAGTTGAAACAATGAGATTTGACCTGTTTCAAATAGGTACGCCAATTAATGTTAATGAATTAATTAAAGTAGTTGAAGCAACTGGTGGTGTTCATAATATTATTACTAATAGGAAGTCTATTGTAGTTTCAAAAACAGAAGAAGATAGCTTTTTTGACATGGATGATCTTACTACAAGACAATATAATAAAAGTGTATTTAACCCTTTAATGAATTATAGAGAAGGCTTGATATATCCTCAACGTGGAGGTTTATTTGAAATGAGATACACAGCTAGAGATATTATTATTGCTGCACAATAAGGAACAAGAATGATTATAATATTAGAACCTCAAAAAGACACTTATGTTACAAATCTTAAAACACAGAATAATGATGCTTCTCTTGCAAATGTCGGTCATGCTGCAACTTTAGATTTATTTAAACTTTACAACGAAAATAAAAATTCACATTCTTGGGCAGTTTTTGAATTTAGCAATACACCATCAGATTTAATAAGTAATGGTAATACATTAACTTTAATTGATTCTGTAGGCGTAAGCAAAACTTTTGAGTTTGATACTGATGATCCTGCAAATGTTGCTGGAGACAATATTCGAATAAATATTAAAGCTGCAAATGACATTAATGATAACAGAACATACGCAGCAACGATAGCAGCCTCTATTAATGCAGTTAATGACTTAGACATAATTGCTTATAGTAATTCAAATAATCAATTAATATTAAAACAGAATAAACCTGGTGAGTCTGGTGATACAAATATTGTTTTTAATATGACAAATACATCACTTAAAAATAAATATATAGACGATGAAGGTGATGCTATTAGAAAATTTGCTAGAATTGAATATAGCAATATACTAATTAAGTTTGATTTAGAGAACTTTAAAAAGAGTTGGAATATAGGTAATGACATAACAGCTGAAGGTGCATTTAATAATTTAAAAGCAGAATTAATATTAAAAGATGTAACAACAGGAATATCAAAGCCTAAAGACTATAGCTTAGAACTATATAGCCTAAATAAAGATTTTGATGAAGGTATAGGAAAAGATACAATATACTTTTCAGATAGTGATACATGCAATTTTAAAGATATATCATCTACTCAAACTTGGGAAGTACAAAATATAATATCTGATGGTGATGCTGCAGCTTTAAGTACAGCTTCATCAACAGGAAACATAGAAAAAGGCGACGAAGACCTAGCTTTTAATATTACAAACTATGTAAAAGCTGAATTAGAAAAAGGTACTGTTGCTGATCCTGCTTTGACTGACAAAGGCTTTTTAATTAAGTTTTTAGATAGTGACATTTATGACAACAAGTCTTATTTTGTTAAAAGATTAGGCAGCAGACATTTAATAAATAAGAAATTTGTGCCGCAGCTAAGAATTAAAATAGATGACTCTTCTTATAATATTCCTACTAACTCATTTAATAAAGTAAGATATCTAGATAGCACTGAAGATTTTTATCTGTTTAACAGAGCAAATGGCTTAAATCAATCTTTTAAATTTCCTGTTGGCTTTGATCCTGATACAACTTTAAAGATGAAAATATCTAGTAGAGATACTGTGCCTGTTGATTTTGTTACATTAATAGCTAATAATCATACTGACAGCCCTGTTACTAATTTTTCTGGTGACCCAATTCCTGGAATAAGAAAAGTTCTATTGTCTGATACAGAGCTAAGTAGATTTAACAGCAATATAAGTGATAAAATTAAAAACAACAAGCTTGAAGCAAAAATTACTTGGTTCTGGGATGACGGCATTAATTCTCATACAATATCAGAAGAGAATACACAGTTTTCTGTAAGTGAAAACATTAATGAAACAAAATATGAAAACCTTGTTACTTCAATAAGAATAACAGAGAATGATTTGTTTGCAAATGACGGCACAAACTCTGTAGAAGTATATTTTGTTGACACTAAAAAAGAGTTTACTGCTGTAAAGGTTCCTTATGAACTACCAAGTGAAAATATCGGTGAAGTATTCTATCAAGTCTATGACGTAGAAACAGGTAATATTTTAATAGACTATGATAATCCAGCAACAAAGATGTTTTATGACGGTGAAAAATACAAGTTTAATTTGTTTGTTCCTAATCTATTTAAAAACTTAAGAATTAACTTTAAATTCAAGTATAAGGATCCGATTACAAATGTGAACAAATTTATCTTTAATAAAAAGTACTCAGTTAGGATAATATAATGGCTTTAGTAAGTGATTCACAAAAAAGTAATAGCTTGTTTTCTCCAAGCAAAAATAGCTTAAGCCTAAGAAAAAGTAGTACGCAAGACTTTCAGGATATTTTAAAAAGTTTAAACATAATTGATCCTGAAAGTCTTTCAAAAGAAGACCTTTCAAATATTATACGTAGAATTGATGATTATAATGGACTGTTTACAACACAGCAGTTAAAAAACATAAAGTATGAAGATTTTTCTGAACATGTGTTTTTTGATTCTGCAGTAAATAAAGTTGCATATGCTTTCGATAGAATAGCAAATATTCCTTATGATAAAGATGAACTAGAAAATATAAAGTTCAATAACAAAACAGAAGGTTATACAAATCATGTTCTTAAGAATTTATATCCAAGCTCTCTAGGCTATATTAATTTTTCAGGTTCAGAAAGAGTCGTTGTTTACGATCAAAAAGGTAGGATATTAAACGACATAAGTAAAGAAAAAAGAAAAGTTGGTACTCTTAGCCCAGATAATCAAAAATTTTCATTTGAGTTTTGGCTAAAGATAGATGCACCAGAAGTTTTAGGAAATCAGGTTTTATTTAAAAAAGTAAAAAATGAAAATAATATTTTAGACGGATTTATTTGTTACATAGAAGAATCAGATGACGTTTCGGACAGCTATTTTAAAATAAATATGCTTATAATAATAAATAACAAATACAGTCTTTCTACTTGCTTAGTAGAAAAAAATTCTTGGCAAAATATTGTAATAAGTATTAACGAAGAAAAAGGCTTTAAGAAGACAAACTTTTTAATAAATGGAATAATAATAGAAGAAAACAAAGTCGCTAGATCAGGAAGTGGAGTTAAGCATACAAGTTTTAGTGAAAACATCAAATCTCTCAACGTTCCCTTTGTTTTAGGTGGTGTTTTTATTCCAAATGATCAAAATAGTTCAGCTGAAAGTGTTTTTACGTGGAACAACGTTGCCTTTACAGGTCTTGTTGGCAAAATAGATGAATTTAGATACTTTGCCAAAATTAGAAGTAGTAATACAATAAAAAAATATATGCATAGAAATATATTTGCGCAAAGAGGTTTAAAACTATATTTAAGAATGAACGAACCAGGCGGAGAATATACAAATAGTTGCCTTGTTATTGACTATTCTGGTAATAAATTACATGGTATTTTATACTCAAAAGATCAACAAAATAATTTTTCTGTAATTACTAATACATCTAGTGTAAAAGAAAACATAAACACACCTTTGAAAAATGAAATTAAGATTGATTCTCCTGTTTTAAATGCAGGATATACAAGTATACAAGCAATAAGAAAAAAGCTTACAGATGTAGCAAAAGAATATGATAAAAACAATCCAAATTTAATTTTTAATTTAATGCCAAAACATTACTTTTTAAATGCATCTGACTTCCAAAATCTTCCAGTGTTTTCTAATGATAGTGAGTACACTTATCCTGTATCTGTTGTAGGTGAAGATGGTTTTTCAACTAATACAAAAAATACAAGTTTAAACTCAACAATACCTGCAAATAATGAGCTGGTTAATATTGTTTTAATCTGGGCAAGATTTTTTGATCAACTAAAACTATACATTTCATCTATAGGTAATTTTTTGAATGTTGATTATGATTCAATCAACAAAGAAAGCGTTATAGGGATGCAAATCCCTATTTTATGTAAAATGTACGGAATAAATTTCAAAGAAATTCTTCCAAGTGCTACTAAAGAAAAACTAAACAATTTTAATCTTTCACATGAAGATATTATTTCTAATATTGGAATTAGAAAAATACAGAACATTTTATGGCAAAGATTTTTAATTAATACACAAGACTTTCTTAAGTCAAAAGGAACAATAAAAAGTGTAGAAAGTACTTTTAATTCTTTTGGAATTGAATACTCAAAGTTTATAGACATAAAAGAATATGCAACTTTTAATGATATTAAGCTTGATAATAACTTTTTTGTATTAGAAAAGAAAGCAAATCTTTTAAACTTTGGAAATTCAAAAGAAATAGCTGTAAGCCCTACTTACACTGATGTTTCTGTTAATGATTTTTCTAATAACAAAACTTTTCTAAATATAGAAAACATAAGGACACACAGCACTTCTAAAAGTGGCGTTGGAGAAGATATTTTTCTAGGCTTAAATATCGACTGGTCTATAGAAATGTTTTTCATGTTTAAGGACACTATTAAAAGTAAAAACATAACTAATGAAAGTGGTTATGGATTAAAACAGTGTTTGTTTAGACTAGACGAAGGAAACGAAAAAAATCTAGCTCTTATCGTGTATTATGAAAACTATGACAATGTAAAAAAAGATTTAGGTAAACTAACAGTAAACATACAGCCTATTAAAAACAACGCTAGCTATAATGTTACAATTGAAATTCTTGATGTAAACATATATGACTTGCCTAAATATTTCTGTATATCACAGAAAATAGATTATAATAATAACTCAATTACATATGATTTGTTCTTAGATGATATAGGAAAACATGACAGCTTAAAGAAAAGTCAAAAGTTATCAAAAACTATAAGTGATATCACTTTAAGAGACGCAAACAATAATATAACAAAAACATTGCAACAAATTATTAATGATGATTTAAATCATAGTTTTCATAAAAACATATTAGACATGAGCATTGGCAATTACAATTACATAAGTAACAATATGCTTACTCACTTAATTTCTAGTGGTGCTGACACTAATTTTGAAGGGCAAATTATCAAAGTAAGAGGCTGGAAAAAGAAACTGTCTAATAAAGAATGCAAGTCTCATTCTGAGAATATTGATAATATTGGCACAGAAAGTAATATTATGCATGACAATGTTATTTTTGACTTTGAATTTAGTGAAACAGTCAGCACAAAGCAAACTCAAAACAACATATCAACATACATAGCAAAAAACAATTCTAGAATATTTTCAAATGCTGACTTTTCTAGCTTAATTAATACATGCAGTATTAAAACAAGAAATACGTCACAGATTAATCAGTTTAATATAGAAAGCTTCTTTATCAAAAAGCAAAATATCAATATTGATTCACCGATTAGATCAAACAGAGTTAACATAGTAAGTTACAGCGAAGAAGAAAATAAAGAGCTTAAAAATAACTTTAACTTTTTTCCATCAAATAACATACCTATTGACTTTAACTACGATGAAGTATCCAGAGTTTCTATAGACATGTCTATTACAAAGTCAATCAATAGTGACATATCAAATATACTTTCAGACTTAAATGGCTTTACTTATAAAATGACAAATTATTTTGGTAAATATGACTACAGCTACAAAGAAATAGAAAGCTTAAGAGATCAATACTTTGAAAAATTTAGTGATTCTATTCTATTGAATTACTCTTCTATCGGTAATATATTTAAATATTTCGACAATATTATGTCTTCTATACTATATGATATTGTTCCTAGCAGCGTAAGATTTGAAGGCTTTAACTATGTATATGAATCACATATTTTAGAAAGACATAAATATCAATATAAAAACTTAAATAGTTGTATTGCTATTAATGATCTAAGTAACAGCGCCAGTTTTTCTCGAGAAACAGGTAAATTTAGAAGAAGTATTGTGTATAATAACAATAGAAAATTAACTTAAATTAGAGAAAAATATGATCAATGAAAACAATCCAATACAGCTAGATGAAAACTCGGTATTTTTTGACAATAGAAATATTTTCTACGAGCATGTAGAAAAGCAAAGCTTTAAAAAGTCTATTTTTAAAAATACTGATCATTTTTTCGACTCAGACAACAATAAAATTACTCAAAAATATAACGTTTTAAATGAAAATACTTTAAACATAAGTCTATTTATAGGTTTTGGTTCTACATACTGTAAAAACAATATTTGTAATAGTGACATTTATAAAAAAGACACTAATTACGGCAAAAAAAGACTAAGTTATTTTAATGATAGTGAAGATTACAAAGGAAATGATTTAAGTTTAAACAACAACTTGTTAATTTTTAAAAAAACTTATGGTCTAGAAAATCCTGATGAGCTGTTTGAAAAAGTGCAAGAAGAGCCTTTTGAAGAAGTTGAAAACATAGAAAATGTTTCCGAGTTTTTTAAAATGCCTTCTGAGCTTAAATATCCCAGGTATTTTAACTATTATTCACTTTCAAGATTAAACTCTAATATTAGCGTTTTCGGAACAATAGAAGAAATTGACGGTACAAGTCTTACAGAAAAATCATTAAAAGGTATCACGTGTGAAATCATCAGTAACGGAACTGATGCAAGAGAAAGATCCATAAACTTTTCAGATAGAATAACACTTCAAGAATTAGAAATAGATGCGAGCAATAGGCAAAAGTACTCAATCGAAAGCTATTCAGATGAAGAGTATGAAGACATAGTAACTGGTGAAGATACTTTGCTGAAAAGATCTTTTGCTTATGTCAACAAAGTCATAAATGGTCAAGTTGTTACAGTTTTTGACACTAGTGATAGTACTTCAAGCTTTATACCTAGACTTACAAATAAGATAATATTCTACACTGAAGACTCGAATACCATTACGCCTTTTGAAGATAGAAGTATTGTTGAAAATAGAGATAATCAAACCGCAAATAGCGATTATAATAAAGGAGACGTTTATCCGTCTCATGGAAACGATAGAGATAATTCATTCGGGTCTGGACCAGATTCTAGTGCATACACAGGAGAGCTTGACTAATGCCAAAGATAAGAAAAAAGTTTATTACAACAGGTATAGATGAAAGCTATTATAGCATTATTAACAATATTAACGATGAATATTCGCATGCTAAAATTAATGATGATAATGATGTAAATAGTGTAGTAATAAAATCAGGTTTACTGTCAAGCTCTAGTGGTAAGTACTTAAAACATGCTAACTCTGAAGCTGGAACTTTACCTTCGGTGTTACAAACAACAGGTCAAATTCTTCAAGATTATAATGACCCGTTTAATGAGACAAATGTATTAGAATATAAAAGTATACTGTCAAACTCAAATGTTGGATTACCACTTGTTACGCTTACTCAAAGTGATGGATCTCAGCAAATAAGTGTAGGACACTATATGACTACAGATTCTAGTCTAATTTCAGCTGGAACTATATCTAAAGAAGATAGTCATTATGTTTCAAAATATGATTTATCAAACGCAAAGATATTCGACAATCCTAATACTTTTAATGATCACATGAAACACAATGGAGTTTCAGGTTCTGTGGCAAGAAGCATTAAATCTTCTATTGATAGTGTATTATTGCAGCAAACAAGATTTAATGAAGAGTATAAGCCCTTCAAAGAAGATTTTTCCAGTTTCTCAATTCCTTACGAAAGTGACTTTTATTATGAAACTATAGACAGTGAGATTTCAAAAAACTACAATCTTGGCAAACAGAGACAAATCAAAATAATACTTGATTTTTCTAATGAAAACTCAGTTGACTTAACTCTTTTAAATACAAAAATGACTTTTAATTTGCCTGATGTTACTTCAAACTACACAGAAGACAATCTTATATCTACAAAGTATATTAATTTTATTAAAGGGGATGCTAAAGCTTCTTATAGCTCACACTTCTTACCTACAGCATACTGGAATTTTAAAAAAAATAGATGGAACTATTTAGATGGCAATTTGCTAGAATTTGACAGTGATCAAGAAAGTAATCTAGATTTAGCTGACTTTCCTGTTACACAAAGTAGTGATATAAAATATTCTTACTTAGGTGCAATAAACAATACGGGTTCTTCTACTACAATAAGTCCAAATTTTATATATAGCGGATCAAGCATACAGAGTCAAGAAATATATGATAAAAATATTAAAAACAATGTCTTATCTGTTTATAACAAACCTATAGTTACTACACCAGGATTTAGACCTGATGGTAGTATGACATCTTCTAGTAGTGGCAGTGATTATAATAAAACTGCTATATCAAAAATAACTAATACATACGGTTTTCCTTATAAACAAAATTGGCAGCCAACAAATGACCAGCTGCTAGATATGTCAAATTATATCGCAAACGACTTTTTGCTAGAAAAAATATCAATTAAAGGCAAGTTTACTTCGCAAGGTGAGATTCCTAACAAAAAAGGTAATTTTTCTAGTGGTTATTCTCAAGAAAGCAATGCATTAAACAGCACAACTTTTAATCAATCCTATGATTACAAGGACAATTTTGAAGACTATATTTCAAATAACTTAACTTTTTTCATTCTTAACGAGAGAAAAGGTTTTAACCACGTAAAACAGGAAATAAATGCTGAACCTTTACAAAGTTACTTTTTCTCAAAGCCATTAAACCTTTCTCAGCCTATAGACTATTACAATGTTAAAGGAAAAAAGCTTGACAGCTACATAGGCAGCTATTCTTCATATGAGAATTTTCAAAATACTCTAAATGTATATAGCCAAATTATTCCAAATACTTTTATATATAGCGTTAACGAGTACAACGAATTAAAACTGAAAAGTAATTATACTATAACTAGTGGTGTTAACAATACAGAAGTTAAAAATAATAATAGACAGAATATATTTCACTTTTTTGAAAATATAAGTGATAGTAGCAATAATGAAACTATAGATTCTGTTTATATAAAGAATGGAGGAATCAATCACTCTTTAGACGTATTAAGTGGTAATGACAATAAAAAATATAATATAAAACTAGAGAGTATTCTTCTAGAAAATAATACTGAGATTTCAAAAAACAATTTTAATTTAAATTCAGGAAGAGAACTTGTTACATACTCTAATTTTTTAATTGCAGGTAAAAAAAATAACATTAGCTTAGATGAAAAAACTCTTATTAATATTGATGAAAAGAAAGTTATAGACTTTAACACAGGTGAAGTCAATATAAACATAAATGAAAAAGAAGAGTTTATAGTAAACAGCATGGTAAAAAGTGCGCACATTTCAGACTACTCTGATGAGTCTATCTATAAAATTAAAAGCAACTTTAAAGAAGAAATAATTTCTAGGCAAGAGGAGACATCATCAGTAAATATAGGTATTCCAAAAGCAGTTGCACAAAGTATTTTGACGAACAACCTTTTTGATTTTGATGGATCAGCTGATAAAGACGGAGACGAATTATTAAGAATACTAGGCATGCCAGATGCAAGTAAAGGATTTGGTGACTTTAATACGTTAACTGAGTATATAAACAACACGCAGAATCATGGTCTTACTGATAATATAATTACTAGTGTCGATGCGGCCTCGCAGACGCTTACTAATGCAAATTGTACTTTTTTAAACAGCATTTTTACGACTACTGTAAAAGATCTTGCTGATGATCAATTAAAAGAAAGTAATATTTTGCTTTACTTTACTTACAGCAACAGTTCAGCAGTTAATAACGAACACTATTCTTCTACTAGCGGACCTTCTTCTGTTAACTTACAAGATTTTATTACTTATACAAAGACTACACATCCTTTAACTGGTAGTGATATAAATACTAACATATTTTTTAATTTAAGGTTCTTAGACCCATTCCAGACTTCTGGAATTTCAGATGATTTTTTCAATCTAGGTTTTTTAGGATTTAACAATAATTACTGGGCAGACTTTGATCCTGCTATTTTGAAAGGAATAGACTACAGCTTTTCATTAAAAAATAATACAAATGATATATGGTCTAGTACTACTAACCAAATTAAATTATCTAACTTTTTAAAATTTATATATATGGGAATATTCAATGCAACGCTATACAACAAAGAAAACGGAGTTGCAATAGAAGACTCAGGCGGCAATTCAAGAACTATTTTTGAATTCTTAGAGTTTAATTTGTCAAACAACACAATAAAAGCTAAAGATATAAACGGATTTAATGCAGGAACTAGCGCAGAATTTAGCTTTTTTGAAACAAAATTTAATCCATACAAGAGCAGTAGTAATAATGAAATTAAAGACTTTTTTGCTGAAGAGTTGGGTGATATAGATATACAACATGCGTTTGTAAAGATTTTTGATATAAGCAACAATTTAAGAGGTCTAACTGAAATTTCACAAGATGAAATATTTTATAACATAAATAACATTTTAGAAGGAAAGTCGCTTGGATCGCCAAACAATTTAGGGATTAGTAACGAAAGAATTGTAGATAGAAAAAGAAACAAAAACTCTAATATTTTAGAAAATGCAGTAAAAACTATTTCTGGCAAAGAAATAAAAAGTAAAAATTCTTTTAATTTCACTGAAAATAGTACGTATTTGCTTAAGCCTGAAGATAACTTGATTTTTGGCGTAAGCTCAAATTGTAATGGTGAGGTTGCGCCAACAGTAGTAACACTACATGATAAACTAGAAATTACTTTAATAGGCAGAGACTTTACTAAAAACAAAAAGCATAGAACAAATGAGTGTAAGTCAATTAGAAAAGTAGTTACAGGTGATAGTAATATTCAAAGAATAGGTAGCAGTGTATACCAAACAGAAGACTCTTATTTCGACAGTGTGTGGAATAAAAGCTCTTCTTTTGATAACTTGAAAGATTTTAACACAAAGTTTGAAATTGGCAAAAACTCTTCTAGGGACTTTGGAACATATACAGGTGTAATAAGCTTTGACAAAGAATTTAACGAAAAAAGCGAAGTTACTTATAAAGCAGACACAGTTCAACCTTCTTTGGCAAAAGTTTATCTGTCAGAAAGTTGTTTAAATAAAAAACAACTATATAGCATAGATTCTCGAGACAGATATGAATTTAATAAAGCTAATAGAAGAAATATTAAACTACCTTCATATAAAATGACTTTTAGCGACAGTATTAAAGAAGAATTTTTGACAGAGTATCCTAATCGATACTCAAAGGTTGAAACAAACTGGCACAAGACTTTTCATATGCAAGTGTATAAAGAGTTTTTTCAAAGTAGTGAAAACAAAAAAATAGTAGATTATTCTTATAATACTTCACTAGCAAAAAGCAATGATATTAAAAGCAATCATTTTGTTTATTTTGATATTAACAGTTATTCAGCTGGATTAAACTATGAAAATCATACATCATTATCAAAAAAGTATATTGAAAATGGTAACAAAACAATTGTTACTGAAGAAATTGCAGACCCTACATCACCTATTATTAATAAAATACCAAGGTACTATAAATCTTTAAAAACATATATGTTACCTTTTTCAAAACATTTTATTGTACAAAATTCTTTAAATATTGAAAATAATTTGTATTCTAGACAGGACAAGTTTATTAGAAATGATATTCTTATACAGAAAAACTTGACAGATACAGCAGCTTTTGACATTGAAAACTATTCTATCCAATACTTGCTTCACGACATTGAGCCTGAGTATTGTGATTTATCTCAAGACGTCAGTTACAGCCTCTTTGGATTAAATAAAATTCAGTACTCTAGCGGCTGGTGCATTGTATTAGAAGTTGATTTGCTTTTATTTGACAGCTTACTTTCAAACCTTAGCAGCAAAGACTACGAGCTTTTTAATAGTAGCAAAAAAGATGTAAACCCAGCTGGTGAAGGCTTTACTGTTACATACTACGAAAAAAATATCTTCCTAAACATTTCAGAAAAGCCACAGACTTTTTCTAGCATTAGTGACATTGATTTGTCAAAAACAGTTACTAAAAAGTTTAAATTCATCAAAAAAACTTATGACAATAGCAGTCCTACAGAGTATTTTTTAGTAGCTCCTTTACATTTCTGGGAAACTGGCGAGCTTGATACTTCAAAGAATTCTGTCAACAATATTTTTGACAGAGAAAAAGATTCATCAACAACAAGTAGTATTGTAGGCTTTGGCAGGAAGTCAAGTCAGTTTAACGACGCAAATAGTTTGGCAAATCCATCTGCAGCTTGGTTTGCTAAATTAGAGGATAATACTAGTATTGCAACTGCAGCTGCAAGTTCTAACATTTATGAGAATTTTCTAATACTAGAAAGTAATGAAAACTATGAAAATAATTTTGTACATCCACCTTCAACACTTAATAGAAAAATAACAATAACAGGACTTAGTTCTACTGCTTTACTAGGTGTTAATGGGCCAATTGCTGGTAGTATTATTAATAACACTTCTATTTTTGTACCATTTAAACAAACTGAGCTAAGTAACAATGCAGAAGCTTCTGCGCAAAACTTAGTTATAACAAGAAATATTATTTTATCTTATTCAAGTAACAGTCTAAAAGAAAATAGCAATACAGGAAATGCATATAGCATATCCAGTAACTTCAGTGAAAGTTTAAATAACAACTTTATACTGAACAAGACAAAGAAACACTTTATTTCAAATGAACATTTAAACAATCAAATAAGTCTAATAGCTGGCAAAGCTGCTGATTTGTTAGACATAGATGAAAGTGATACTAACTACAATATTAACGAAAAAGTATATTTATCAAATTGTAAAAAAGTAGTTGATAACCATATATTTGATACAAACTCAAACTTTGTCTACAAGATAAAAGAAAAGTACGTTGAAGGAAATAATTTAAACAATCAAGAAAGCTATAAAATTATTGAGCTAAAAGGTCTGTATAATAATTTTACTATATTCAAGAAAAACAGAATTCTAGAGCAAGAATTAATTTTTGATTTTGAAAGTAAAGATAAACTAAGAGTATATGAGGATAAACTGTTAAAAAACGTATCAAGTTATTCTTCTTCTAAAGAATTTAGTACTCCGCACTACGAAATAGTTCTTTCATCAAACTTATCAACTGATATAAATATTCCTACATCTGCCAGCGACAGTATTATACAGATACCTTACTCTCACTATAAAGTCGACTCTAGATTTAATCCACAAAGCTTTAATTCATCATTTAACGTAGAAATTGAAGATGTTACTGACGCTTTTGATGAAAGTATAGATAATTTAAGTTCAGGATCACCGGTTTTCATGCTTTCAGAGAATCCAGAAGGATATGAAAGCAAAATAGAGCAAGAAGAAAAATTAAAAGAATTTCTTTACGGTTTTAGTAGAGGAGTTAACAGATATCCAATACAAAGACTAGACGGCTTTAAATACGGAGTTGAATGTGGAAGTAAAAAAAGCTTAAATCATCACTTTAAAAACAATAGTTTTGGCCAGTCTTCAGATAAAATAATGGGTTCAACTAATTTTGCAACTGCTAGATTAAACAAACAAGGAAATACAGTTTTTGAAAGAGTTATAGAAAAAAGATTCGTTAATGATAGCTTTGAGTTTGTGTCTACTAATGACTATGAAACAACAGTTAGAAGCGACGAAGAAGTATTCAATAAGGATAGATACGGCAGATCTTACTATCCTTATATAGAAGATTCCAGTAATAATTTATCACAGCTAAACAGCAACAATCCTTATTTCAATGCTAGCTTTTCTTTTTAATAATTATAAACAAAATACATAGGGACAAAACATGGCAGGAATACTGGATAAAAAAAGTAGAATTATAGATTTTGTTATCACAGAAAATGGTAGATCTCAAATTGAAGATGGAGACATTAGATATAAATTTGCAACTTTCAGTGATAGCTCTATAGTTTATACTAAAGATCATGAAGCTTCGCAACAAAACAAGTCAGATATTAGCAGCTCAGAAGCAAACTATATTCCAACTGAGATTAATACAAAAGCAAACAGCACTATTAATCCTGAGTTTGATCTAGGTAAGTTTTTTTCTTATACTAATAGTAATATACTTGATGCAGCTGAAGTTAAAAACAGCATAAACTTTAATGCATCAGTTGACAATCTTTTGACTAGCGAATCTTTGTCAAATAAACTTAAAAATTTAAGTTTAATAACAACCGAAAATAGCATAAACCCAGATAGAGCTATAACTTTCATCGATAACGGTTTCATGAAATCTGAAATTGACTTTCAAGGAAAATCAAATAAATATAAGACTATAAATTCTCATAAAATAGAAAGAAAAAATCTTCCAGTAATTGCATTAGACAAAAGATTTAGCAATAAAATTAACTACAGATTATTAATCCCTAAAGACATTTCAGGTGAAGATTTATATGAAAAGAGCCAGTTTAAAAACATTAAAAGTCTAGACGAGTTTAACACGACTGGGTTTGTATACTCAAGCTACAATATTAGTGAAACTTCTAATGAAACTTTAATTCTATCAAGAGAAAAAGAAATATTAAAAGTAATAAATGCTATTGAAAAAGATGAAAGCATCCATAAAAAAGTATATGAGTTAGAAAATAACTCAGAAGAAAACACATTTATATTTGAACTACATGAGGCAAGAATAGAAAGTAACGACTTAGAAAAGCTTTCTTTTGTAAAACTAGGAAGCTTTTTTGATAAACTAAATTCTTCAACTAAACATGTTTATTTAATTGGTAAAGTTGTTAATTCTAGAGAAGACTCGAGTGACTTAGAAGTGCTGTTTAGCTTTAACGATGGAAAGATAAACCTTAAAAACAAATCAAAATTTGCTATTTCTGCGTATTATTCTTTTATCACTTTGTTTACAATGGTTATTGAATAAAAAATTTTAGGGATTTAAAATGATAGAAAATAGATATAAAAACAAAATTATTACTAAGTTTAGCACATCTAAAATAAAAGCAATTGTTCCGTCTATTGTAGAAAATAGTGAATTTTTTTTTAGAATACCTGTAGATGTTAACAAAAACAGCGTTTCTTCTACAAATAAAAAATTAAAAATGCAAATAATTTGTCAAGACAGAAATACTTTTGCAAAATCTTTTTCAAATAAGTTTTATAGCAACACTTCAAACTATAAAGCTTATAATAAAAAAGAAGAAAATTCTTTGTTAAGTAAATTTTTACATAAAAATATTTTTCTAGAGTATAATAAAAAAAGTAGTAATGCTAATGATTTGGTTTTTAGCTTAGACTTAAATTTAGATAACACTGTAGACAATGAAAACGAAGAAAATAATTTAACATCAAATACACATTTTTTTAATTTAACAGCAAATTTTTCTAAAAAGCTTATTAATAAAAATATAAAAAACATAAGAATTTTTATTCTGGATGATAAAAATAATATCATAGACGAAACAGATATTTTAGAATGTGATTTTAGATTTATCAAGGAAAAGCAAAAACTAGTTGATGATAAGCTGTTTTATCAAAATTATTTTTTAAACAATTTTTCAGATAACTTAAAAATATCAGCAAACAAAGAATGTAATACTATTAATATTAAGTCTAGCTCAATTATTGACACGGAAATGTTTGAAAGCTTTAATGTAAGCTTAACTTATTCTGGCAGAAATAAAACTATTACTTGCCATGATACAGATTTAGACTTTTCTAGTGGCAATTTTATTTTAACTAAAGATGTTTCTAGCTTTTGTTTTTTTATTGCTGAAGATTATTATCTTGACAATAATCATGAATTTAACTTAAAGATTACAATTGACTTGCTAATAAAAGACAAATCTACCAATAAAAGAATATCTAAGAAACAAAAGTCTGTTACACTATTTAAAGAGCTTACTTTTTCTAGAGACAAACTTTTACCTAGAGCTTGCGCTATATACTTTAAAGACAAGTTTTTCTCTCAAATAATGAAAAAATTGAATCTTAAGCAAAATCTAACTTTAATTAGTGATTCTAAAGTTTTTAATAAAATAAGCATTGATAAAAATATTTCAAAAAGTATTTTGGAAGAAATTATTATTAAAGAGATTAAACTAAACAATGTATCTCTAGATAATAAAGCATACAATTTTAAAGATTTTACCATAGAAAACTTAATACAGTTTAAAGGCAAAAGCATATCAGATATATTTGAAAATAATCTTTTTGAATACTATTGTAGAACTTCTAACAGAGAAGTATTTTTTAGCATTGAAGTTGAATATTTAAATAAAAAGCATAAGTTTGTTTCTAATAAAATTACAAACAATTCCGGTTATGAGACTTCAATAAAAAAGTTAAACAGACTTAGCAAAAGTAATATCAATATAGCAAAAGTAAAAGTTAATTCTTTCTTGAATTTAAACGAAAAATCAATATTTGATTTTAGAAACATTTCTTTGACTAATTTAAGCTCTTATAACGATCTGGCTTATTCTCTTGGGTATATTTTAAATAATCAAGGTGACATTGAAAATTTTTTAGCTAATTGTATTGTAAAAATAGAAAACAGCACAGAAGTAACAGATATTGGAATAACTACATATAATACAAATTATTTCTTTTTTAAAGAGCTCTTTAATATGCAAGAATTCTCTTCGGGCACAGTTTCAATAAACGAAAGTTATATAGAAAACTTTGTAAAAACAGATGAATACTTTACTATAGTAAACAAAAAAAGAAACGAGATAAACAAGAACATTATAGACTTTTTTTTAAGCTCTGACGATTTAACTTCATTTCGAAAGATTTCTAAAGAAAAAAGCCTAAATGTTGAAAATCATATTAGTATAAAGCTTTTACCCATACCTGAAATTGTTTCTGCTTATAGAGGCTACGACTTAGACAAGTTAGGAAATCCTATTGATGATTTAATTTATGGTGACATTGAAAACTTGTCTACTATAAAAAGTAGAATAGCACGTGAGCTTGTAGTATACCTTTATACAGGCAATACAAATTTAAATTGGAGTAAATTTAACAAGTATAAAAGCATATTAATGGATAGCACAAAGTCTGAATCAGTTAATAATTATTCTGAGTTTTTTAATGACCTTGTATTTTTAGGAATGAATGAAAATGATTATTTTAAAAAAAGTTTTAGATATGACAAAAATGAATTATTAAGCTTGCAAAACATTGATGAAGTATATCTAAATTCTTCTATTATAGTCTCAAGTATAGAAGAAGAATTTAATAAAAAATATTATGATTTTTCTTTGTCGAACAAAGAAGTTTTTATAGAAAACTCGCCTTTTAGCGTTTTATTTCAAAATAACAGTTACTTATCCGAAGACAATGTTTATAAACCTAGAGAAATAAAAATTGTCAAGAATGAAAGTGTAAGTGATATAAAAATAAACATTACAAATCTAAAAAACATTTATAGTATAGATCAAATAAAAGAAGCAAGATATTATGTTAGATGCTCACTTCACTTTTTAATGAAAAAAGACGAAGAAGAACTAAACAGTTTATTGACTGATAATACTGATTTTGTAACGACATTTTTTAGTGGAAAAAATTGCATGACTTATAGTTCAAAATACGTTGATAAAAATGCTGCTAGTTTTTCAAATTTAAAAAATGAAATAGATATATCAAAAATACAGTGTTCTATAGAAAATGATAATATATATTTAGTCATTAATGATGATACAAACGACTTAGATGTATGTAATTTAAATTATAGCTTTTTTGCAAGTTTTTTTGACTTTTGTAATAACAACAGTATAAATCATTTATTAAAGCCATTGCTAAGATTTAGCGTAGGTTTTAAAGTCCCGCAATCTGATGATTTTATTTTTGGTGTATTTAATCATAGTATACCTTATATTAATCTTAATGATAAAAAACTGTTACTAGATGATTTAAGTAAAATTGACACGCTAATAGTTACATAATATAAAAGAGGTTTTAAAATGACTTTACCAACAAATATAGGATTAGGATCAAACAGCGGAATTAGTATAGACAACAATATTTCAGCTGAAGTGCAAATTCAAAATAATCAAGATGTACGTAATTCTGGTCTTAATGTTGACAATAGTGTGTCTTTAAAGGATTTAATTAATTCTAATAACTTAAAAATTGACACAGATGAAGTTGCAGTAAATAATTTCATATCAGGCAAAAATTCTCCTGCAAATAAAAATGTTGAACTTGATTTAGTTTTCAGCCTAGAAAACAATAAAAACAATTTCTTAAGCAATGAAGTTCTGCAAAATATTAAAAACTATAATTTAGATATTATCAGTAATTTTTATGAAAACATTGAAAATAAAGCTTCTATGCTTCTTTCTCTTAACAACAATGAAGAAAGTTATTTTTCTAATTTTTACAATACAATATCAAATTTCAATACACTTAAAGGTAAGATTAGTGAAGCAATATTAGAAAAATCAGAAAAAGTTAAAACCAATAACTTTGAAAACATACTAAAAAATTATATTTCATCTTCTAGCAACTCAGAACTTTTTAATTTATTGACTAGCAGTTTTGCTATTAATTCTGTAAAAGAAAATAATGAAAAAACTGCTAAAGTTTTAAATAACGTTTTGACTTACGATAGAGTACAAAAAATATTTCCTGCTCAAATTAATGCGGGCAAATTTATTAAAAAACACTGTCTTTTCGAAGCAAATATTTCAAGAGACTACGAGAGTAAAGAAATAAGAAGTATAATAAACGATGTTAATGTTCAAAACATAGTTACTATGATTAGAAACTTATACTTTATGTCTCCAAACTCTATGACTGGAAACTATTTGAAAGAAGAAAAATTTAATTTTCTTGACATGTCAAAAGAAAATTTAAGAATATACACTTCAGAATTTGATGATATTGATTATTTCAACTTTATTAATGAAAACGACAACGTTGACTTTGAAAGCTTTTTAGACAGAAATACTTTTAAACAAGTAAAAGAGAACGAGCTAACTTATTCTAGAAGCATCACTTTAAATTCTTCTATAGATGAAGCTTTAGGTAAGCAGCATATAGTCAGCAACATTAAAAGCTATGTTAATGATGTTATGATTGAAAATTTTAAAAATGTTAATCACATAAAAACTACAAACTATTCTAATCTTGGTCTTTTTCCTCCAAACAGCGTTGTAGCTGCTTTAGAGCTTAATAAAATTTTTACTGGTGACTTTTTTGAAGTAAATCTAGAAAAATATGATGTTCTTAAAGATGTTGGAATACAAGACTTAATTTCTTTTATGCTTTTTGGCAACTCTGCTAATAATACTGATAATTTTGCTAATAGACTCTTTAAAGAAAATTATCTTAAACGTAGTAATGAAATTATTTATAGATTTAAAAGTCCTATTACTAGATATCAAAACAACAGTAGCTCTAGAAACAACAAAGGAACAATAATATCTTCTGACAGATTTAATTTAGATGATTCTAGCTTGCATTATATAAATGATCTATATACTAAAAGCATGATTGATAACTTTGTTAAAAAACAAAAGCTAAACTTTTTAAAAAATAGTGATGTAGACTTACAATTCTCAAGAGAAGTTATAGAAAATATAAAGAAGTCTAGAATAAACAAAAAACTTGTTGCATACTGTAAAGAAGATAAACAAAACTTGTCTGCATTAAATACAGACAATCAATTATTTAAATTGTTTTTTACTGAAGATACTGAAGATGAAAATATTTTTTATAGTCACGCTGATATAGTTTCTAATCATAGTGTTGAAGATGCTATTTTTAAAGGCTTGGATAACATGAAGTCATTAGAAATAGAGCCTAATGAAGACTACATTTTAATTAGTAATAATATTAAAAAAATTATTTCACTTTACTATCAAAATAATAATTTTTTTAGTTCTAGCTTGTTTTTTAAAAACATATTAAAAAGTATGTTAGATGAAATAGATGTAATCGAAGATATAGATTACGAAGAAAACAATCTGACTCAGGCTTTGTATTTTAATTACTTCAAAAAAGATTTTAATGAAGACACTCAAGCAAAAAAAGTTATAGCAGAGAGATTTTTAAAAAAAGCTGTGCAACTTGATTCTATATCTTCTTCAGCATTTAAAAGAAATAGAAGCTTAGAAAGCTTCAGATACATGCATGAGAGCGTAATAGAGGATGACTTTGATAGTGATTCAAAAGAAAGCGTAAAAAGCTATATTGATCAAGTTCTCAGCACATCAGAAAATCTTAAAAAAATTAAATCTTCAGTTTTTTCTCATAAGAATATTAAAAATTTAAGCATGCTATCAGACTATAAAAGAATTAGTAATTCACAAATAGTAAATAATGGCTACTCTTCTGAATTTGGTACAAATTTATACGCAGTTTCTTCAATTTTAAATTTAAATCTTATTCCTAACTATTGTTTATTATATAATTTTAAGTCAAGTGGTATCTTTGAAGAAGATGCAAAAGTAAGTTATATTATAGAAAATAAAAATAAAGTTTTAGAAAATATTACTTTTGGTGACTTAAATCAAGAATCAGGTGAAAGAGAAATAAAAAGCACATCATACTTTGTTGACAGATCAATACAAAAATTTGATGTTACAAAGTCACAAGATATTTTGGTAAAAGTTTCTCCTAGACTGTGCATAAACGACAAAAACAGAGAAGATCATGAGTTTCCTCATATTACAATAAAAGATAATTTTGAAAAAATATTTATAAACGAAAACTACTCAAAGTTTGCTTTCGGTAAAGTAATTGATATAATACAGGACATGCTAAGAATGTCTGTAAAAGACTACTTGAAACTATCTATAAGTTCTGAAGGTGATATTGACAGTATTGTTTCTAAAAATCCTAGTTTAATAGACGAAGTTGTAAGCTTACTTGAATTGTACTCAGAATTTTATCTAATTTATACTTCTAGAATTCAAAGATTGCAATCTTTGAAAATATTTAAATGGCAAAAAAAAGAAATATTTAATTCTGTATTTGTCAATGGAACTAACAACTCTTTTCCTTTAAACGGTATTATATCAAATCACTCTAGTGTGTTCTCTAAATTTAAAGACGCAATGGATCTAGACAACAATGACAATATTACTATAATAGAAAAAGAAGAAGTAATAGAATGCTTTAAAGATTTACAGGATTTAGTAATAGAATTCAATCAAAACCCTAATACTTATCTAGAAGATAATTTGACTGAGTATGATTCAGCAAACTACAAGACACATATAACTTACCTTTGTAAAAATATCATGCACAGTCTTTATTTGTCTGACTTTGCTCAAGCTTTTAACTTTGACTTGGTTAATGGTTTTTTAAATCATCAAAACAAAATTATTACATTAGATAGAAATGAAGTTAGTTCAAGTAATCTTTTTAGTGAGCTATCAAATGTTTCTGAAGACTTTGCAGAAGATCTTGAATTAAATTTTTATAATTCTTTTTATCTAAACAGACTTTCAAAAGTTATAAGTTTTATTTCACTTAAAAACAATATTAATTACAAGTATATTGATGATTGTTATAAAAAGTTAGGAAACAAGCTTCACAAGAACAAAAACATTTTTGAAAAAATAAAAAACCACAAAATAGATATGGCAAGTAATTTAGGAAGTAAAATAGAGAATATATATAATTTACAAAACTATACATTCTTTGATAGAAAAGAAGACTTCTTAAACTCTAGCTTTAAAACTTTTGCTTTAAACAACGATAGATTAAAAAATAAAAACAGTAAGTCTTTAATAAAAATAAAAGTATCATTATTAGACAAGTCTAACTTAAATAGATTGTATTTGCCTAAATTATATTTATTTTCACCTTTAATTACAGGTACTAATTACTTAACACAAGAAATTCTTAATGAAAACAATATAACATCTAGCATAAAAAAGATTGGCTTTTTTGATGAAAGAAACAGTCTTTTAAATAGAACAAATATTCAAGATATTGAAAGCATGTTAAATGGAGATGTTTTTGATTTAAAAAATAATTTAAAAAACAAGTTTTCAAAAATTAACAGTAATGAAGTTGATTTATTATATAAATATTTAATAAGCTGCCATGTCAGCTCTTCTGAGATATCTGATATTTTAAAGTATTGTTATTCTTTAAATGTTTCAAAGGATATTTATAAGTCAAGAATAAGTGAGGAAACATTTTTGCTAGTAGAGAACTTATCAGATAGACAATTCTTTGATGTATTTAATGCTAAAAAAAATGATATACTAGAGAAAATTGTATTAGACATAGATACAAATACTTATATATTACCTAAAAGAAGTAATATTATTGAAGAAAAATGCTTAGTTTACGATACGTTAACAAAATTAGAAAATATGGCTTCATTATCTGAGATTGAAGACATTAAAGACGAATTATATTATGACTTCTATAATATAGCTATTAATCCTACACAGTTTTACTTTATTGATAGCAATTCTGATAGAGCTTTAGAAGATGAGTTTATTATAAAAGATGATCAAATAAAGCAAATAGAAAAAGTATTTGCAAAAATAAATAATTTAGATAATTTTAACAGTTCAAATACAGTTTTTAAGAAAAGCACAATGTCAATTGACAATTTTGACATAATTTTTGAAATCGAGGTTTTGTAATGACTAACTTATTATTAAGTAATTCACCTGATTTTTATTTAGACATAGATACTAATTTTATATACAATCTATACAACGAAAATGAAACTCAAATTGACGATAGCATTATAATAAGCAATAATAACAACTTTTACAAAGCTATAGAATTAAAAGTAAAAGCAAGAACAAAATACAACAAAAGAGTTTTAAAGTTTTATGAGAGCATATCAATAGCAGATTTCAAGCTTCTTAATAATAAAAACTTAAATATAGATACTTTGTTTTATTTTAATCACGTTCATAAGTTAGATGAAAACTTAATAAATTTAAATTATGATACAGACACAGATAGTATTCAAGCAATTAATGATTACTACAACATAAATAATAATAAATTCGAATTAGCAAAAAAATTCATAGAAGCAAACAAGAAAATAAGTGTTAACAAAAATTTTGAAAAAGAATTTTTAAACTTAAATTATTCTAATGACTTTTTTACTAATAGTAATAATTCTAATTACAACTTTTACAGAAACTTTCTTGATAAAACAATAATTGATTTCGGTAAAGACATTAAAGAAGTAGTACTAAATAAAAATTTTAATGTTTATAGAAAAAAGTCAGTTTATCAATCAAATAACGACTTTACACCTTATTATATAAACATAGGATTTTTAATAGAAAAGTACGTAAAAAATCAGAATGACTATAAAAAATCAACTTCTTATTTTAAGTACAACATGCAGAATGAAACAATTCCTAGATTAAGTAGAGGATTAAAAGATCATACTATTGATTATAGTTTTACTATAAAAGATAATGCAGTAAAGTATGGTAGTACATACAAATATGTTGTCTATCCAGTATTTGTAACAAGTTTACCTTCTAGACTTGATTACCATACACTTGACGAATTTATAGTATGCGATTTTCCATACATAACAAAAGACATTGAATGTAAAGAAACGATTAGACCAATACCTCCATCTCAAATTTACTTTAAGTACATAAAGAGTCAGGACAATGTCAAGTTAGAGTGGTCAATACCATTAGAAGAACAAGGTGATGTGAAAGGATATCAGATTTTTAAAAGACATAGTCTTGAAGATCCTTTTGTCTTAATAAGACAGCTAGAATTTCATAACAAAAATGACTTATATTCTAGAAATGAAAATGTAAGTGAGTCTATTGTTGAAATTTTAGAAAGAGAAGGCGATACTTTTTACTATGACAATAGTTTCAAAAAAGAAAAGACGCAAATATATGCTATATGCTCAATTGATGCACACGGATTTGTATCAAATTATTCTTCACAGTATGCAGTAAGATATAATAGCTACAAAAAAAGCTGTGAAATTGATCTTATAAGTACAGAAGGTGCTCCTTTACATATGCCGAATTTAATGATACCTAGAAAAACAAAGTTCTATGAAAATGAAGATTATATTGTCAACAATATTCCTATTGAAGAAAAAGTTAAAAAATTTACTTTGTATGTAACACCTGAGTATAACAAGTTAGGAACAGGTGAATCAGTTTACAGGACAGTGCTTGGAGACAATTATAAATTAAGCATATTTAAGTTAGAAAATTCTGATGTGTATACTGAAGATATACAGATAAAAAACTTTAATAACGAAAATTTTATTTAACCTTTAATTTACTTAGATTATATTTATAAACACTAGAAAGGCGCCTATAATATGGGATTTTTAAATCACAGCACAAACAATATTATAATAGATGCAGTACTAACTGAACGTGGTAGAGAACTTTTAGCAAGAAACGATGGTAGTTTTAATATTTCGTCGTTTGTTTTTGGCGATGATGAGGTCGACTACTCTATTATAAAAAAATACGGATTAACAATCGGAAAAGAAAAAATAGAAAAGAATACGCCTGTTTTTGAAGCAAACCCTAACGAAAACATTGCAATTAAACATTCACTTATCTCTTTTCCTAATCCTTTAACAAGGTTAACTCAGATTCCAACTTTAAAATGGTCAAATAGATCAACATCTGAAAGTAAAGTCGACTTATTTGACACAAGAGCTTCGGAAACTGATACTAGTAGTGTAGGTGTTACTAAAAAAATTATAATTAAAAATAGCATTACAGGGACAGTTGAAGGTCTTTTAGATGAAAACATAACTGATTCTTCATTTTTTGTTAAAGTCCATGGCTCTTTACTTAAAATTTCAGGAGAAGAAGTTGAAGACACTGATATTAATGGTATTGATACATATTCTATTAAAACAGACACAGCTGACGATTTTGAGTGGAGCAATCAAGTTCAAGGAATTTTTACTGTATTTTCAAATGGTGTAGTTTCATCATCTGACTTTGAAAAATTTGCATCGATAAGTAATGCAAACAAAATCAATACTTCGATTCAAGTAATAGGTGCTTCTTCTGGCGCAACTTTAGTAATTCCTGTTACAATTTCAAAGAGATCAACAACTTAATAGAAAGAAATAACACATGTCAGAATTATCAGGTTCATTTATATCAATAGATGAAAGCAATAAAAACACTAGCAAGTCATCAATACAACAATTAGTAGATATTGTTCAATCAGATATTGCTAGCATTAGTAGTACTACTAGAAAGTCATATGAAGTATTTGTAAGTGGAGGAATAAATTTACACCCTATTACTAGTTCATTATATCAGACAGTATTTGACCAAGATTTTACATTAGGAACTGCAAACCCTTTGTTTGACATAACTATGGGTTCATTAGAAGAAGTTTCACAAAATGCACAAGGAGAAACTATTGCAACAGTCAACGGTATTAGCGCTTCTTATGATGCAGGAGGAAAACTAACAGGATTTGGTAACGATACTGCAATGATGCGTGAAAAAGTCAACGTTTACAAACAGTTTGCACAAAACCTCTTAGGTGACTCAAATGAAGCTTTTGTTTCTCCTCATGGAGAAATACCTCCTGATACACCTTCAGCAGACCCTGCAATTGCAATAAAAGAAGCAAAGAGCATCAAGGGTGCTGTTTTTTTATGTTTTAGAAGGCTTTTTACTAGAGATAATATATTTAAAGGATCTTACGGTATAAAGCTTCACAAGAAAGCTTCTCTTTTATACTCTGATTTTGTAAGCACAGATGCTAGTAATAGACAGACTGGAACTTCGATTTCAAACATTAACATACAAGCTGATTTAAATTCAACTGATGGTAATACTGCTTCAATATACGATGATAGAATATCTACTACAAACATGTCAGTTAGTCCTATTGCTGGTGAAGTTTCTACTCTAATGGATTCTAATTCAAATCCAATTGGTCTAGTTTATTATGATAGCGGGATTATTGTTTTGGACGTCGAAAGAGCTTTTGATTCAGATCAAATTATTAGAGGCTTAATTGACTCTACTAGACAGAATTCTGTTACTTATCCTAGTGGAGATACTACAGAATATGACGGGCCTTTTTATGTTTATGGTTCAACTGTAGCAGATGGAGCTGGTTATTTTTATCCAGTATACACTTCTGATTTTGATGGTAGTAATTCAGAACCTTTTACGGACTTGCAAGTTTTAGATAAAGATAACAATGCTGTAAATGTTGGTGCTGTTCAATTTTATCACAATGCTAGCACTTCAACTAGAGGAAGTGCCGTAAGACCTACAAGTGGAGAAGCTTTGTTTGTTCCTAACTTGAGTGATGTATATTACTCAAGCGAGTTAGTCAAACAATTTTCTGCAGGAGATGGAAAATCGCAAATCAATGAGAGCTTTTACCCGGGACTTTGGACAAAAGGTACAGTTGATGATGTATTAGATCATGTCTGCACTACTAGATTTGGTAGAGGCAATCTTTCAGCTATTTCTTTTAGAAATGAAACAGTAATAAATTCTAGTCTTATATTCTGCAGAGCAGCACCTTCCCAGTTAAATTACTCTACTAATCCTACTTATAAAGATTCAGATGGAAATATTGTTGCTTTAAATTCTAACAATGAGCCTTTTAGTTTTGTAACAACTGTAGGCCTTTATGATGCTGATAGGTTTTTGTTAGCTGTAGCAAAAACCTCTAGACCTATAGAGAAAAACCCAGAAACTGATCTTTCTATAAGAATTAGATTGGATTACTAAGGTGGACTTATGACGTTTGTGCCTTTAACTCAAAAAAACTTTGTTGTCAATAAAATAAATAATACCATTAAAATAGATTATAAAGACTCTGATATACAAACTCATGTATGTGATAAGTCTATTGATTCAAAAAGCTTAATTAATTTAAATAATTTTGTTGGTATAACAAACAAAGAATGCAACGTTTTAGATACAGACGCTGAAGCAAATTCAAAAAAAAATAGGATTAAATCTTTCTATTCAAGTGTTTCAAATAATGAAATGTCTGCCGAAGAATATTTCGAAGCAAAGTCTTCGCTTAATGATAACAGCATTTTTAATGATAATATAAAAGAGTTTAATTTTAAAAATTATTTTAAAGTAGAAAGAATTGATCAGAAATTTCTACCAAATAGCTTTGAACTTCAAAAAAAAAATATTGTTAAAAACAGTTTATATAAAGACTATAGCGAAAACTATTCTCTAGACTTTTATAAAGATCTAAGAAAAGGTTTTTGCAATTACAATTCTATCAACTTTTTCTCTCAAAGACTAGATCCTCAGATTAATCATACTAATTGTTTAATTTGGCCAAATCCATATGCTGACAATAAGCATCTTTACGATGTGTATAATAATAATTTAACTTTTTCTTTTTATTTAAATTTAAGAAAAAACTACAGTACACATAATCAACCTGAATGTATTTTACATGTACCAAGGCTTTTAAGCCTTTACACAGTAAGAAGTATAAATGCTTCTAACGGTCACAGAATTTGTGTAGTTTTAGGTGACAACGCATCAAAAAAATTAAAAGATTTAAAACCATCAATATTTAATTCTTCAAATAAAAATATTGATAATCAATTAGGTACTTATATTTCTTCTGATTTAAACTTAATTAATAATAGATGGTATAATATATGTATTGCATTAAATAAAAACGTAGATAATTCTCGAGAAATTGAAGTATTTATTGACGGAGTTTCTGTTGACAAAATAGACTTAGAATTTCAGAATTCTGTAGATTTAAATCATGATAGCTATATTTGTTTAGGAAATAAGCCTGATTATCTAAACAATTCAGATAACACATATAAGGATGACTATAACAAGATATTTTATCAATTTTTTGGAGCAAAGTATAACAACGAAAAACCAGTTTCAGGACCTTCAATAGTCAAAGATTTAAGTTTAGGTAAGAGCAGTTGGGAAGAAACTGGTCAGTACAACATAGAAGACATCATAATCAATAATAATGCAGTTAACTTTGAAGAAGCAATTCAATTAAATTCTGAGTCTTTCCATGGAGAAATACATGATTTAAGAATATATACTCAAAACATAAACGAGGAAAAACTAGAAAATATTTGCAACAATACTATTGATAATGTTAGTAAAGAAATAGAAGACTTTAATCTTTGCTTTTATATACCTAATTTCTATATAAGTGATTATGTTTTTAAAAGAACAATGGTTAACGCTAGTAATGAAAAAATGAACACTTACTTTTCATGCTTATATAACCCATATTTGTCAAATACGTGTGGTGGTTTAGAAGTCTCGAGTGAATCTTTCTTGTTAGACTTTGTTAATTTAACAAAGCCAAACGTAGTAATAGGCGGTGCAGAATATATTAATACTCACGATGATAATTCAAGTAACAGTATGTCTTCTTTAGTTAGTACAACTAATGATATTAGTGATATAAGGAAAGGAATATTAGCTAGCAGAATATACAATAAAAATATTTCTGATATTTCACATGAGTTCTTTAGTGTAAACAAAAATAACAATCTTACGTATAGAAATTTATTGCTATTACCTAATGACAATGGAATTCCTAAAGTTAATTTTAATATAATTAATGATCTTTCTAGTGAAATCAATAGATCTAAAAATGTTTATGATATAACAGATTATCATATTAGTACTGATAATGTTATAGATGATAATTTACACTATACAGACTTAAATCATAGTTTAATATTAGATGATAATAGTTTAAGTTTTGAAATTAATTTAGCTAATAATATAAATTATGATTTTATATTTACAAACGATTTACTCTATAATGTAAGTAACATAGTATATCATGATATTAGACTCAACAACATGTCAGAATTAAATATAAGTAACAATCTTTTTATTAACAAAGTAGACAAAGTTAGAAATTATTATAGTTTTAGTGATTCAAATCCTGTATTAAGAGATTATAAGCATAGTCCTTTAAGTTTTAATTTAAATAATATAAGTACTATTAAAGAGCAAGATACTTATATTAGTGATACAAAAATAACATATTTAAACCTTTTATTACCTTACTCATCAACTAACCTTGATTATGACTGTATATTTATTAATATCTTTGATGTTTCTAGTAAATTGTACAACAAAAAATTAAATAAAAATTCAATATTACTTTCAGATGACAGCATATCATCAACAAACAATAATGTTTCACTTATCTTTAAAGATGACGGTTATGGTTCTATGTACAGAGCTGATTGTTTGACAAAGCATGCAGTATGGAACTACGTAGGTCATTCATTTTACAAAGAAGGAATTATAGTTTTAAATAGACCTGAGCTTTCATATTTTGGTCAAGAAGATTATAGCTTAAGTTTTGAAACTGACTTTTCTATGTATGTTCATGAAATAAACATACCAGCTGAAGCAGGTTTATTAAACAAGTCTAATAATAAAACATATAATCCAGATCTAAGACAAGATCAAAGTGCATTTAATTCTGAAAGTTCTTTTGTTTATATTACTGATATAAATCTACATGATGAAAATTTAAATATAATAGCTCGAGCTAAATTAGCTAGACCTGCGCCTAAGAAAAACGAAGACAGCATTTTGTTTAAATTAAAAATGGATTATTAATAATGCAAAGTTACTGTTTAGGTTTAGATATATCTACTTCTATTATTGGAATATCAATATTTGAAAATAAAAAAATGAAAGATCTTTTTTATATAGATCTTACAAAGACTAAGTGTATGTTTGATAAAGCAAAAAATTACAGGCTTTTTTTAGAAGAGAAGCTTAAACTTTTCAATATAGAAAACATCTACGTAGAAGATACATTACAGTCATTTGCTAGAGGTCTATCTTCAGCAAAAACTCTTATGACATTAGCAAAATTTAACGGTGTTATTTCTAACATTACATTTGAACTAACTGGAATCAAACCTGAGTTTATAAATGTTAATGTTGCTAGAAAAACATTAGGGATTAAAATAGATAAGAGCATTGATAAAGACAAAAAAGAACAAGTTATGGACTGGGTTGCTTCTGACATTGGTCACTACGATTGGCCTACTAAAACTATTTCACGAGGTAAAAATAAAGGGCTTGTAAAATATGAAAAATTTTGTTATGATATAGCTGACGCATATGTGATATGTAAAGCAGGTATTATAATAAATGAGCAAAATATCAAATAGACTAGATTTTATAGATAAACATATTCAAAACTATACAGTTTCAAAAGACGGAGTTAACTTAAATATTTGGTGCCCTTTTTGTAAAGATTCAAATAGAAATAAATTAAAAATGGTGATTCATTTAGAAAAATGCTTTTATCATTGTTGGGTTTGTGATAAAAAAGGTTCGAACGTATCTTATCTTTTTTCTAAAATTAGTAGAAATATTTCTGAACTATCTAAAGCAGTTTTCTTAAACAGAAAAGCAAAAATTAGTATATTTGATGAAGAAATAGAGGAAGAAAATATAGAACCAGTAAACTTACCAGAAGGTTTTAGGTTCTTCATTCAAGACTTTAATCTTTCAGACCCTAATGTTAGAGACGTTTTTAAATACGCAAAAAACAGAGGAATAGATAAACATAAACTTCACATATTAAGAGCAGGCTATTCTTTAAATAGCAGTTTATGCAGATATCTTATTCTTCCGTCATATGACAAAAAAGGAGAGTTAAACTTCTATGTTTCTAGAAATATAGATTCTGATACTACATGTTCATTTAAATATAAAAATGCACATGTGCCTAAAAAATCTATTATATTTAATGAAATCAATATAGACTGGAGCTTGCCTTTAACAATCGTTGAAGGTCCACTTGATCTCATTAAGACAAATGATAACGCAACATGTTTACTAGGATCAGCTTTAAATGAAGATATGAAGCTGTTTCAAGAAATAGTAAAAAATAAAACTAAAGTTAACTTAGCACTTGATAGCGATGTATATCATAAAACAGTTCGAATTGCAAAGTTATTAAGTAGCTACGATATCAATGTTGATATTTTAGATACTAGAGGTAGTGAAGACGTTGGTGATATGTCAAAAGAAAAGTTCAGTGAAATTCTAGATAATTCTAAATCTTTTAGCGAAAACGACACTTTGCTAGCAAAAATAAGATCTTTATAAAAGGACTAAAAATGTTTAAATGTGCACATATAAGTGATGTACACTTCAGAAGTCTTAAAAGACACGACGAATATAAAACTGTTTTTGAAAAAGTATTCAATAGTCTTAGAGACATAAAAGACTTAGACGCAATATTTATTGGCGGTGATATTGTTCATTCTAAGACACAAGGTATTACGCCAGAGTTAATTGACATTCTTAACTGGTGGTTTACATCAATATCTAATATAGCACCAACGTACGTTATTTTAGGTAACCATGACGGCTTGATTTTAAATGAAAACAGGCAAGATGCTATAACGCCTATAATAAATGCTCTAAATAATAAAAATATATTTTTATATAAACAAAGTGGTGTTTATCCTTTAGCAGTAAATAAAACTGGATTAAAAATAAACTGGTGCATATTTTCTTGTTTTGATGAAAAAAATTGGTCAAATGTAAAACCAGTTGATAATGAAATAAATATTGCATGTTTTCATGGTGCAGTAGCTGGTTCTAAAACTGATGTCGACTGGGAACTTGAAGGTGAAGTTCACTCTACTTTTTTTATTGATTTTGATTTTGGGTTTTTAGGTGATATACACAAAAAGCAGTATTTAGACTCAGAAAAAAGAATAGCTTATCCAGGAAGCACAATTCAACAAAATTACGGAGAAGATATAACAAAAGGCTTTTTAGTTTGGGAAATAAAAAGTAAAAATGATTTTAAATCTAGGTTTATTAGAGTTGAAAACCCATGTCCTTTTTTAACTTTAGACTGGAGAGGAAACATTGAAGAAACAATACTTTTTGCTTCAAAAGTTAAAAAAGGTGTTAGATTTAGAGTAAGATCAGATAAAAGCATATCTCAGGCTGAAATAAAGCTTATACATCACTATTTAAAAAATGAAAAATGCGCAAAAGAAATTGTATATCAAGTAAACAGTACAAAAAACAATAAAAGCATCGAATTGTGCGGAAATTCTCAACAAAGTCTTAACATAAGAAAAAAGTCTGATAGAAAAACTTTAATTAACGACTATTTTGAAAAAATTGACGAAAATACAGTTGAAAAAATTGACGAAATATTTATAAAGACACTTGATAAAATACCTCAAAATTTAAAAGATGTTTTTGGGCAAAAGTGGTCTATTAATTCATTAGAATTTGACAATACTTTTTCTTATGGTAAAAACAATTATATAAATTTTGATAATATGAACGGTATTATTGGTCTATTTGGAAACAATAGATCAGGAAAGTCATCAATACCTGGGACTTTAATGTACAATTTGTTTAATACTACTGATAGAGGCTCACTTAGAAATCAAGACATTGTAAACATTAGAAAAGGTTCATGCAGATCAGAAGCAAAAATCACTATTGGCACTAAGCAATATACTATTGTTAGAGAAACTACCAAGAAAACAAATAAAAGAAAAGAAATATCTGCAACTACTTCGCTTAAACTTACTTCATTCAATGATTTAGTTGATGAAACAGAAGAACAAAGAAGAGAAACAGAAAAAATACTTAAAAAGCTCATTGGCAGCTCAGAGGACTTTCTTTACACATCTTTTGCATCTCAAGGAGACATTAACACTTTTATAAAGGAAAAAAACAGCGCTAGAAAATCAATTCTTTCTAAGTTTTTAAATATTCAAATATACGAAGAGCTATATAAACAATCTCGAGACGAATATTCAATGCTTAAATCTTTACTCGGAAGCAAAGAAGAAAAAGATTGGAGCGTGATAACTTTAGAAAAATCTAACTTTATAGACTCAGACAAACTTTTGATCGATAAAAAGCAAGATGAAATTTCAAAAGATAGAAAAGAACTAGTAAGTTTAAACGTAGATCTAGAAAATTTAAGAAGAAACAACAAAAAACATGCTTCAGGGCATAATATAGTATCAGCTAAAAAAGAAAAGTTGTACTTAGAAAGTAAACTAGAAGATCTTACTATAAAAAGAAGTAATTTTTCTAAAAAAAGAGAAGATACAATAAACGCGCTAGATAAAATTGAAGCTTTTAAGGAAAGCTTTTCTATAGATGATCTTAATGCTGAAAAAGAAAGACTAAGCCTTTTAGAGAAAAAGTTAAATGTTTTTAAGTCAACACTATCAGAAGCTAATAAAAACAAAAACAATATTGAAAATGAAATAAAAATACTTGATCAAGTACCATGCGGAAACATGTTTAAAACTTGCAAGTTTATTGTTAAAGCTCATGATCAAAAAGATAAGATAGAAGAAGTAAAAAATGAAATAGTTGATTTAGAATCAAATGTTTTAGAATTAAACAATATTGTTAGAAGACTACAAGACACTCAAATAAATGAAAAAATAATTAAGTTTGAAAATATTTTAAATAAAGAGTATAAGTTAAAATTAGATCTTGAAAGCATTAATACTAAAGATGAGTTTAATAACAAATCAATAAGCTCTGTTTTAACTAAAATAGAAAATATTAATACAATATTAAAAGAAATTGAAAACCTAAACTTACAGCAATCTGTTAACAAAGAAAATACAATTCAGGATAATATTAAAGAAATACAAAGAAATATAAGCAATAACGAAGTTGAAGTTTTAAATTTAAATAAAAATATATTTTCTCTTGAGCAACAGATAAAAAACATAGAAATAGAAAAATCAGAATATTATAAATTAATTGAAGAATTTAGAATAAATGATATATTTTCAACTTTGGTATCTAAAAAAGGAATACCTACTATGTTAATTAATTCTTACCTACCAAAGATAAATCAAGAAATAAACTCTATTTTAAGTGGAGTTACTTCTTTTAAGATTTATTTAGAAGAAGAAGAAAAAAATAATAATCTAAATGTTTATATTGATTACGGCGACTCAAAAAGAATTATAGAATGTGCAAGTGGAATGGAAAAAATGATGGCTTCAATAGCAATAAGAGTAGCTTTTATTAATATATCTTCTTTAGCAAAATCTGATATTTTCATTATTGATGAAGGATTTGGCGCGTTAGATGATACAAACATTGAAGCATGCAGCAGATTATTAAATAGTTTAAAAAAATATTTTAAGTCTATAATGATAATATCACATATTGATGCAATAAAAGATATTGTAGACAAAAACATAGAGATTAGTATTGATGGTAATGACGCTTATGTTAGATTTGAATAAAAAATGGAATAAGATTGACAATGAAAACGAGGAATTAGTAGTAGGCAACATTATTTTTAAAAGGCCTATTGAATTTAATTATTGTAGCCCTTATTGTAAATCTTGCGGCGAAATTGTTGCAACTATAGATGATGCTGACATGATTAAAAAAGAAGACGTTTGTGAAACATGTTACATAACATATTATTATACTAATAAAGAAAAATGGAAACATGGCTGGCGCCCTAACAAAAAAACTGTCAACAAGTGATAATTATTAAGTATAGAAAAAGGTATATATTATGGATTATGATTTAGTAGCAAATATAGGGACAGCTATCGACAACGTTTACAATAGCTATGCAGAAGACTCTTCTAGACGAACTGTTGCAAAGTTAGCAGGAGAACAATTAGTTGTTGAATTTAGAACTATTTTAACTGTTGCAAAAGATAGAGAACTAGAGCACCAAATGACAATGATAAAGTCAGAGTCAAAACAAATGATTGACACCAGGGTTAAGTCTATAAAAGACTGTTTTAAAGAGAGTGCTGGAAGAGCTTTAAAACTAAAAAAAATAAACGACTATGATAGAATTGAAACTTTAACTGTAAGTCCTTATAGTCCTATAAGAACTCTAAAGTATACTTTTGTGGTAAATTATGAGGTTAAATAATGCCTAAAAAGATGTCTAGACAGTCGCAGGTAACTGAAATTATTAAATGTGGTAAAGATCCTGTTTATTTTATGAACAAGTACTTGAAAATCCAGCATCCAATGCGTGGATTAATACCTTTTGCAACATTTCCGTTTCAAGATGACTGTGTTAAAGACTTTAATGATAATAGATTTAATATTATTCTTAAGTCTAGACAGCTTGGATTATCGACTTTAGTAGCAGCATATTCAGTATGGCAAGCTATTTTTTATAAAGAAAAAAACATTTTGATTATTGCTACAAAATTAGCAGTTGCTCAAAACTTTATAAGAAAAGTCAAAACTTATATAAAAAGTATGCCTAAGTGGCTTCTTGTGCCTATTATAACAGCAAACAACAAACAGCAGGTTGAATTCTCAAACGGATCACAAATAAAAGCAGTACCTACTTCAGAAGATGCAGGTAGATCTGAAGCATTGTCTTTACTGATTGTAGATGAGGCAGCTTTTGTTAGAAACTTTGATGAGTTGTGGATGGGACTTTATCCTACACTATCAACAGGTGGACGTGCTATTTTATTGTCAACACCTAACGGAGTTGGCGGACAATATCATGAGATTTATACAAAAGCTGAAAGAAAAGAAAACAAGTTCAATCCTATAAAGTTAATGTGGGATGTGCATCCTGAACGTGGTGATGAGTGGTTTGAAAAAGAAACTAAAAATATGTCACAAAGGCAAGTAGCACAAGAGCTACTTTGCGACTTTGCATCATCTGGAGACACGTTTTTAACTAGTGAAGTTTTAGATAAAATTAGAATGACAACTTCTCAGCCTATAGAAAAAAGTGGACCTCAATATAATGTTTGGTATTGGGAATATCCTGTTGAAGGAAACAACTACATACTATCAGCAGATATTGCAAGAGGAGATAGTGGTGATTATTCTACTTTTCACATAATAAATTGTGCTACAAATTCAGTATCTGTTGAGTTTAAAGGAAAAATAACTCCTGATCACTTTGCTTCCTTAATTTATGATGTTGCAAAAAGATTTAATAATGCACAGATTTGCCCAGAAAATAATGCATATGGATATTCAGTATTGTCAAAATTAGCTGAGCTAGCTTATAAAAATATATATTTTGCATCAGAAAAACAAAAATATGCCTATCTTTACGGAGAAGGAGGTAATATAGGAAAAGCTGGTTTCAATACAAACAAAGAAAGCAGAGAATTAATTTTAGCAAATTTTGAAGAATCTTTAAGAAACGGTCGTATAAAAACTAGATCACAAAGACTCTTTTCAGAATTAAAAACTTTTGTATGGAATGGTAAGAAAGCATCTGCTATGAAAGGATATAATGATGATTTAGTTATGTCTTTAGCAATTGGTTGTTGGCTTTTGGACAGCAATTCAAGTACTTATAACGTTTCACAAATTCAATATGCAGATGCACTTTTAAAAGGAATGCAAGTTAACAATACAGATATAAAAAACACAGTAATGTCAACTTTCTATACAAATAAACAGAATGCAGTCAACCCTTTTATACCTGTAGTTTTACCTCAAGACAAATTCTCAGGTAACAAAGATATCAATAGAAAAAACCCGCTAGGCGACTTGCGATGGTTAATAGGAAAGTAAAAAAGTAAAATGGCAGATGAATCAAATCTATTTAAAAAACTGACGTCACTTTTTAGATCAGGCCCGGTAGTAAGAAGAAGAGTCAAACAATTTTCAGGAAAATCAACTTCAAAATCTTCTCTAGAGTTGTTTAAAAAAGCTCATAGTGATGTATATAATTCAACGTTAAGTGCTTATGGCTCTTATGATAGAATGGCAAGATATTCAGACTTTTCAGAAATGGAAGCTACTCCAGAAATTAGTTCTGCATTAGACATATACGCAGAAGAGTGTGTATCGCAAGACGTTGAAGGTAATGTTTTGCACATATACTCAGAGAACAGAATGATAAAACAACTTTTAAACGAGCTTTTTTATGATGTTCTAAACATAGACTTTAATCTTGTAATGTGGGTAAGAAACCTATGCAAATACGGTGACTTTTTTCTTTTTAACGACATACACCCAGAGTACGGTGTAATCAATTGTTTTCCAATACCTATATCAGAGATAGAAAGAGAAGAAGGCTTTGATTCTGATGACCCAGCTGCTGTAAGATTTAGGTGGGTTACACAAGGTAATCGTATTTTAGAAAATTGGCAAGTATCACATATAAGACTCTTAGGTAGCGATGCATTTTTACCTTATGGTTCTTCAGTTTTGGAAGGTGCTAGACGTATATGGCGTCAATTAATTCTTATTGAAGATGCAATGCTTGTATATAGAGTAATTAGATCGCCTGAAAGACGAGTATTTTATATAGACGTTGGAAACATACCTCCTGAAAATGTAGCTGATTATCTAGAACAAGCGCAAACAGCGCTTAAAAGAAATGCTGTAATTGATAAAAATACAGGACAAGTCGATTTAAGATATAATCCACTTTCAGTAGACGAAGACTATTTTCTACCTGTGAGAGGCGGAGAAAGTGGAACAAGAATTGATACGCTAGCAGGCGGTTCTAATACAACAGCAATTGAAGATGTAGAGTATATACAGAAAAAGCTTTTTGCAGCTTTAAAGATTCCTAAAGCTTACCTAGGGTATGATGAAGATATTGGTGCTAAAGCTACTTTAGCTCAAGAAGATATAAGGTTTAGTAGAACAATACAACGAATACAAAAAACAATCATCGCAGAATTAAACAAAGTTGCTATGATTCATTTGTATACGCACGGATACACAGAAGAAGATCTGTTAGACTTTGAGCTTAAATTAAGTAATCCATCAAGCATAGCACAACAACAAAAACTTGAATTAATTAGAACTAAATTTGAAATAGCATCTCAGTCACCTGAAGGTATTGTAGATAGAGAGTGGATAAGAAAGCACATTTTAGATCTTAATGACGATGAAATTAGAAGAATTGAAACAGGTAAAGAAAGAGATAAACTTCGTGATATGGAGTTAGAACAAGTCAGGCTGCCAACAGATAATCAATTTCTATTTGGAGACGAAAACGAAGATGGCGGAGATGGTTCGGGCGGAAGTGACGATATGAGTTTTGGATCTGATATGGGCGGAGGAGATGAAGGCGGAGGAGATGAAGGCGGTGGTGGTGGTTTAGAAGGATTATTTGCAGGTGAAATGAAAAGTGGCAAATTAATGTCAGAAGATGAGTTATCTGAGTATGATGATTTACTTGACGAAGACGATGAAGTATCAGAAGAAAACAAACAAAACATAGGTAAAGGCGCAAACGTTAGCAATAGAGCAAAAGGCAAAAAAAGAGGAAAGTATAATATTAATACTGACTTAAGTCTAGGAAAACTAGGTGCTGCTCAATCAGGAATAGAAAAAACATCTACCCATCAAGGTGCTCTAACAGGACCTGCTGTTATAAAAGCTAGTGATTTAATGGACGGAATATTACCACAGAGTCCTATTATTGAAAAGTTTGTTGACAAGCAACTTGGGTATAGAATGTCAAAGTCTCTTGAAGATATGTCAAAAGCACTAAGCATGGGTTCAAGCAGTAATAAAGTATTAACTGAGTCTAATAGTAGCAATGACGACATACTTATAGATAATGATATATTTGATAATGAGGACCAGTAATGCCAAAAACTCATAATAAAAAAAGAAACATTGGAATTATTTACGAGCAGATTATACAACATGTATGTAAAAAAGCAATGGAAAATAACGAAGTTGATGCAGAACAAGGAATTGGCATCATTAAAGAGTGTTTTAGAAAAGGAACGCAGCTTAATAAAGAATACAAATTGTTTAAAGCATTAGCTGAAACTAATGGAGTTTCTGGACACTTGGCAAATTCTATTATATTTGAAGCAAAAAAAGCATGTAATCAAATGTTTGATAGCGAAAAGCTTGAAAAAGAAAAAAGTAGTTTAATTAAAAAATTAAATTATAACTTTGGTAAAGGTGTTATTTTTGAAGAAAATATTGAAAACTACAAGCTTTATGCAACAATTCAAACTTTGCTAAATGAATGGCGTGATCCAAAAAATGCTTCTTTTGATTTAACAACAAAGTATGAAATAAAGCTTCATGAGAGCTTAACAGCTGATAATATAAAAGACGTTAAGCCTAAAAATTCAATTAAAGCAGATAGGCTAACTTTCAAGCTTATGAATGAAATATTTGACAAAAAGTATAAATCAATTTTAAATGAAAGTCAAAACAAACTTCTATATTATTTTTCTTCAAACAAAGAAGAAGACTTAGATAATGCATGTAATTCTTTAAAAAATGATACGCAGTGTCTTCTTGAAGAATATATGGAATCATGCAATAACAAAATACTTTTAGAAAAATATAGATCAATAAATAGCCAAATAAATGAACTATCAACTGAACAAATTGATAAAAAAAGTTTGCAAAAATATTTGTTGCTAGCAAAGCTTAGAGAAGAACTACTAGGAGAAGAATAATGCTGACCCCAAAATTAATTACAGAATGGTCAGCCTTTGAATATGACCATAAACTTATAAAAGAGCAAAAAGCTGCAGGTAGGCCTTTGATGATGAAAGGTATACTTCAAAAAGCTGAAACGCTTAATCAAAATGGTAGAGTTTATCCAAAGGCTATACTTGAGAGAGAAATTAGAAACTATCAAAAATTTATAAAAGAAAATAGAGCACTTGGAGAATTAGATCATCCAGACTCATCAGTTGTGGAGCTTAAAAACGCTTCTCATAACGTAAAAGAAGCTTACATGGAAGGCAATATTGTTTATGGTGTTGTAGAGATTTTAAATACGCCAAGCGGTCAAATCCTTCAGTCATTAGTTGAAAGCGGAGTAACGTTAGGAATTTCATCTAGAGGTGTTGGTAGTACAAAGTCACAAGGTGATATGCAAATTGTGCAAGATGACTTTCAGCTTATATGCTGGGATTTTGTAAGTGAGCCTTCAACACCAGGTGCATTTATGATGAGAGAAGCAAAAGAAGTTTCTCCACAATTTATAAACAATGTTTTTAACAAGACAGACAGAATAGATAGAATATTCAATGACATAATGGAGTGGAAATAATGGCAATATCACATATACCAAGATCTGTAGGACATAACTTTGCTCCAGAATACCAAATTAGTGCTGTTCCTTATATGAGATCTTTAACAGTTGGTAATACTTTAGTTGATGAAGAAAATGACATAAGATCATTTTCATTTCCAAAAATAACTCAGTGGCTAAGTTTTAAAACATTGGCAGGGGTGACTGTAACAGTTTATTTCTGTAAAGAAGATGCTGTAAGCCTATCAAACGGTTTGGTAGTTGCAGCTGAAACGACACTTCCTTTACATTTAAGATGTACTAAGCTATATTTTAATAATCGAGCAGTTGATGCAGATCCAAACCCAGGAGACGCAGGTCTAGCTATTCAAGTAAGAGCTGGTTTAACAACAATTGATGCATCTGAGTTTAACAATGTAGTAGAAACATTTTTAGAGGCTAATAACTAATGGCAAAAGTAAGTAAAAGTTTATTAAAAGAGATTGTTAAAGAGTGCTTAGTTGAGATTCTTGCTGAGGGCTTAACAGGTGGTGACACCGAGGCTTTAACAGAAAGCGTGCAAAAAGTAAAGCCTGTTAGGCGTGCTAGCAGTAAAGATAGAATTATGAAAAATATTCTTCCTCCTAAGCAAAAAGTTGTTAATGAAGACTTTGAAAAAAATATGAAAAGTGTTATTTCAAATACAACAAAAGATCCTGTAATGGCAGCACTTTTAGCAGACACTGCTCAAACAACATTACAAGAGCAAAATACTGCTGATAGTGGAAATAGATTTGCAGCGCGTCCAACAGACAGTGCTAGCAGAGCGGTGGCAGAAAGTGACCCTTCAGAATTGTTTGGAGGAGCAGCTGCAAATTGGGCACAGTTAGCTTTTTCTGATAGTATGAAGTAAATTATTAATTAAGACTATAAGTTTAACTGACAAGCATATATTTATAAATACAATATAAAATATATGGAGTTATATTATGGCTAGAAGAAAGAAGCTGACACCACGCGTATTGCGTAGAATTATTGCTGAAGAAAGCGCAAAATTAAATGAGACTTTAGAGATGGGACTCAAACACCCATCAGAGGCTCCTAAGCGCACAAAGGAAGTTGATGCTCACAAGTATGCAGACTCATTAGAGTCATGTATGGATTATTATAAAATGTGTTGCATTAAAGAAGAAAAAGTTTTAAAGCATCTTAGAGTAATTCAAGAGGCAAAGAGACGTCTTAAAAAGAAGATGATTCGCAAACTTTAATTTGTCATATTTAAATAATGAAAGTTTATCAATAGGAGTATCTCATGGCTAAAGGTGCAAACGGAACAATAGATCTAGCAAGCTTTGAACAATTAAGAGTTCAAAGACTTTCAACTAGTGCAAGAAACTTAGAACATTCTGGTGGAAAATCTTTTGGCATTGCAACCGATAGACTTGACAGTATATTTACGTCAAGCCCACTTTTATCTTCAAATAGAGTAGCAGATATAGAAGGTTCTAGAGATCCTGACAAAATTCAAGTTTTAGACGGCGACATTTATAAAATGTATGCTAATGTTGTTGACGGTGATAATAGCATAAATGGATTTGGCTTTGAAGGAACTGATACAGTTAATTTAAATTATAAACACCCACAAAATCCTTTTTATATTCAAAGTTCTAACAGCGTTGATTTTTCTTTATTAACTACAGGTGCTATGCAAACAGATTCAGAAGGAAATATTGCGCATTACGCGGGATCACCAGATTTAATACCTAATAATCTAGATAGCCCAGAAACTGAAATTGGAAATACAACGCCTATATTTGAAACATCTGATGGCACTAATATACCGCATAGAAGAGAAAATTTATTTGGTTCTACAGATGCAAGTTATGCTAGCATTGTTGATAACGAGCAAGGGCTAGGATTTAGTGGTAATCCTGATACTATAGATACTATAGGCAAATATTTTAATAAAAAGTTTAACAACTAAAGGAAAATTCTCATGGCAATAAACATTCCTATTAGACAAACATCAAAAAAATATGGTTTTATTACAGATAATGCTAGGGTTCATGGCAATTCAAGCCTTGAGAATGAGTCATATGGCGCAGCAAATTTTGGTGAAAAAGGTTTAGGTAATCATACTAGTCTAAAATCTATTTTTAATCATCCTAATAGTATAATAAACGGAGGAAATGGCAGCGAAGACAAAGACATGATTATAGCACCTGCTTTTTTACAAGGAAGAAATGACCTTTCCGGAAAATCATTAGGAGATGAAATTGCAGCTGCATTAGAGATTATAGAAAGAAAAATAAGCGAAAGAGAAACAACATTAGCTGCTCAAACTCCACCTGGCGACAGAGATGCAGATACTGTATTACAAAAACTTTTGCAAGACGAGTCGACGCTTAGTGGAATTATTAACAACGAAACAAGCGACCCTGCAGCACTATCAGCTTTGCTAGTTTCTTCTGAATTTGAATACAATCCAGACTTTCCATTAAGCAATGTAAATTTTGGTTATGGCGCAATAACTACTGAAACTTCTCGTGCTAAAGACTTACACAGTAGAACAACTGCTGCACCTCGTTCACCTAATGTAAACTTTCCTTCTTTAAATTCATCACTCAATAACAATGAAGCCACGGCTAACGCTAATACAGACATACAAGGTCTAGACGGTCAAGGTGGTTTTGGATCCTCTACATCATCAAACTTTAGCACTTCAACTATCATTACAGCAATTATAAATAGATATATTTAATAAAGGTATGTTATGCCGGGTTTAACAACAAATCCTAATTTAGGTAGAGGTCAAGGATACTACACGCGTAATGATCTCGGTTATGGAAAGACCGACAGTGGCAGTGGAGTTGGAGGTGGTCTAGGATCACCTTGGGCAGTTTCAGGCAATGCTGGAATATATAAAGAAAAGTCTGAGTACGAAAAAGAGTTAGACAAAGATAGATTTGAGCAAGACAAAGAAGATGACTGTGATATAGAGGAGTTTGAATTAGATGTTAAACTTAAACAAAAATCTTTTACATCTAATAGTAAAGACGTATCAGACTTCGGAGTAAAATCCGGAACTGATCCTTATTCTTTTAACGGTCTTGCTAACACATCTCAGTATCTAGGTGCTGGTTATGATAGAGGAGAAAGTGTCCTTAAAGAATTCATAAGAGAAGCTTTGCAAGAAGAGATGTTAAGAGAAATAACTTCGATGTCTGTTAGAGTTATGGTTAAAGGAACAGTTGGTGACACTTACAAGAAAAGTAAAGCAAACGTATCAAATACAAATCAAATGTCTCCAGGCGATCCATCTATAAAGCAAAGAGGGTATGATAACAATAATAGAAAAGCAAGAACACCTGATAAATGGCCATATTCTATACCTGACGAGCCAACAGCTTCAGGAACTAAAAGAATGAATTTCCTAGACGATGACATATCTGATGAGTTTGATTGGGAAAATGATAGTTATACAACTGGAAAATATTTGTATGATACTACTAAGCAAGAATACGTTGACGAAAAAAATCTTAAAAATCATATTAAAAAAACGAAATTTAATTTAAATAGATAATTTCGTCATATTTATTGATATATATTAATAGAAAAATTATTAAATGTGAGTAATATAATGGCGAACAATTTATATGAAGAAGCAATTAATGCTGCTGAACAAATTAAAGCAGCTGCTGAGAATAAAGTTAAGCAACAGTTAGTTGAAGCAATGTCTCCAAAAATTAAAGATCTTATTGAAAGGTCTTTGATGGGCGAAGAAATTGACGAGATGAGCGATGCTGCACCTATTCAAGCATCTGATGAAAATCAAGATGTTGTTGACAAAAGGGTTGTCGACGACAAAAAAGAAGACAGCAAAAAAGAAGACAGCAAAAAAGAAAAAGTTGATGGTGAAGAAGAAGTAAAAGAAAGTGACGGCACAGAAGAGTGTGGTACTATGGAAGATGACAAAAGTGAATCTTATAAATCTTCCAGTGTTAACGAAGTAGAAATTTCAGCATCATCAGCGAAAATATTAAACAGGATGATTTCTAAAAAGAGAATGAAAGAAGCTGCTTCAAATAAATTAAGTAAAATTAGTGAAAGTACTAGGTCGCTAAAAAAAGCTATTTTAATTGCTGAAAGCTCAAATAAAAGTAAAAAATTTAGTAAAAAATTCGTACAAGCGTATAAGACTTTGTTGAATGAGCTTAAAAATATTGGCAATAGCGATATAATTAAATCAGATAAAACATTATTAAGAGAATATTTAAAAATATCTAAGGAGTTAAAGAATATGTCTACAAGACGCAGATCGAGAAAAAACTATCTTAACGAAAGTCTAGAAGACCTTCTAGAAATGAACATCTTCGAGGATGAAGATGAAGATGAAGAATTAGATGATGAAAAAAGCGAAGTCGAAGCCGAAGACGACGACGAAGATGCTGATCTTGAATTAGATCTAGACGACGAAGGCGAAGACGACGACGAAGGTGGAGAAGAATTAGATCTAGACGATGACGTAGACGATGACGATTATAGCTCTCTCATGTCAGAGCCTCTAGAAGACATACTTAAGTCAGCACTTAAAGGTATGGGAGAAGGCGATGATGATCTAGACTTAGAAGTTGCTGAAGAAGGTGTTGACGAAGTCTATGAAATGGACGAGCTAGACGAAATGGACGAGCTAGACGAAATGGAAGAAGGACCCGGATGTGATGAAGATGATCAACAAGAAATGCATGCTGAGTCTAGACGCCGCGGAAAAGATCTCTTTTTAGAGATCGATGAAAATATGCTTAAAAAAGAAATTACTAAAATGAGAAGACTTCGTGAAGGCGAAGCATCAGACATGGCATCACACTTTGGTGGTGGCAGTTTGGACAAGGAAATGTTCGTTGATGTAGACGACGGTGATCTTAATGTACATGCAGGTGTTTTAGGCCGCGAGGATGTACCGATGCCAAAGGTTGAAGCAGCACTCCGAAAGACAGTACGCACAAATCGTATGTTAGAGAGCAAGATTCGACAATATAAAAATGCGGTTCGTGGAATGAAGACGCAATTAACTGAGATGAACCTGTTTAACGCTAAGCTTCTATACGCTAACAAATTGATGCAAAATAGAGATCTCTCTATGAAACAACAGCGTCACATTGTTGAGTCACTAGATGAAGCAGGTACTTTAAACGAGGCGAAACTCTTGTTCGAGAGTCTCTCTAAGTCTTTGAGTAAACCTTCCAGAAGAAGCGGCAAAAATCTTTCAGAGGGTGCTAACAGAAGAACTCTTTCTTCAGCATCACGTTCTACAAAGAGTGCTCAAACACTCAAAGAGAACGTTGCTCTAGATCGATGGGCAACTTTAGCTGGAATTAAGTAATTAACCTTTAAAACACAGAATTTATATTAAGAAAGAAGGATAAAACAAATATGAGTTTTACACTTAAAACATTAACAGAAGGTATTAGAGACCGCCACGTAGGCCAGCAAAATAAGCGCCTCGTTGAGAAATGGTCTCGCACTGGGCTCCTTAGAGGCATGGACGACGTAAACCGTGAGAACATGGCAACAATGCTTGAGAACCAGGCAGCACAAGTTCTTCGCGAGAGCAACACAATGAGCAGCGGTGAGGTTGGTGGTTTCACTAACATCGCATTCCCAATCGTTCGTCGTGTTTTCGGTGGTCTTATTGCTAACGAGCTAGTTTCAATCCAACCAATGAGTTTACCATCAGGTCTTCTCTTCTACCTTGATTATACATACGGTGGTGATAGCGGTGGATATGGAAAAGGTGAGTCAATCTACGGTGGCCCAGCAGGCAAGGCAATCCAAAGTGGTGCTCTTGCTTCTGGCGGTCAATATGATCTAGTAGGTAGCGGCTTTTCTAGAAAACCAAAAAGACTTTTAGTTTGTGACGGTGGTAATGAAGCACGTGCTGCTAATGCTGTGTTGGCTGATGATCGTGATGAGGTTGTTGCAAATATTAATGATTTAGCAACTTTATTAGTTGACCAAAACCCAGCTTTTGTTGGTGCTCCTGCTGACGGTTCAAATGCTTTTGCAGCGTTTGGTACAAATAGTCAAGTAATTAAAATTGATCAAGCTGAGCATTTAAAGCTAATCCAGTTTGACTCACAGCTAGTTGATAGAATTACTGCTGTAGCTGATGGTGGTTTAGGCGAAAGATACGCATTTATGGCACTTCTTTTAAGTGGTATGAGTAGCGTAGATAAGGCAATGGCAAAAGATATCGTTCTTCTTGGAGCATTTGACGACGGTGACGGTACAGAAGCACTCTCAGCAGTTCTTCCAGATGCAGTTCAAGCAGGACCTGCGCACAACGTGAGAAGACTCAATCAATTAGGAACTTTTGCAGGTGGAGTATTTACACCTGATTCAATTGGCGGGACACACGTACTTATGGTTGTTCACTTAGGTGATAAAGATAGTACTGCGCATATATCAGGACAAATTGCTGGAAATAATGCGGCTGATAACTCTGTTGACGCGCTTACTCTTACTTTCGTGAGAGAGGACACAGTTGATCACCTTGATTCTGCAGGTGCAGCAACATTTGGTTCTGTAACTGGCGCTCCTGCATTTGAAGGTGACGGATCAGGTGGCACAGCAGATGCTTCTGATGGCACTGCGAATCTTGATATTCCAGAGATTGATATCAAGATTGAGTCAATTCCTGTAACTGCTCAAACACGTAAGTTAAGAGCTCGTTGGAGCCCAGAGCTTGCGCAAGACCTCAACGCGTACCACTCAATGGACGCAGAGGTTGAGCTTACTCAGATCCTTTCAGAGCAAATTGCACTTGAGATTGACCGTGAGATCCTTGGTGATCTTCTTACTGGTGCTCAAGGCGCTAACTTCTTCTGGAGCCGTTCTCCAGGTAAGTTTGTTAACAAGCGTACTGGTAGTGAGATTGCTCGTACTTCAACTCTTAACCCTGGACCAGCTTTCACTGGTACAGTTCGTGAGTGGTATGAGACTTTGACCGAGACAGTTATTGACGTAGCTAATGAGATTCACCGTAAGACTCTACGTGGTTCTGCTAACTTCATCGTGGTTTCACCTGACGTTGCAACAATCCTTGAGGCTTCAGTTCTTTATCGTCCTTCATATAGCATTGATGGTGACGGCCAAGTTGGTGCTCCTTTCACAATGGGTGCTGAGAAGGTTGGTACACTTTCAAATCGTTTCACAGTTTATAAAGATCCTTACTTCCCACGCAACAAGATCCTTGTTGGTTATAAGGGTGGTTCTTATCTCGAGACTGGTTTCGTTTATGCTCCATATGTACCACTCATCGTTACACCGACTATCTTCCAGCCTGACGATTTCACCCCGAGAAAGGGTGTTATGACTCGTTACGGTAAGAAGATGGTACGTGCGGACTTCTATGGTACAGTAACATGCCTCGATATGAACATTATCTAAGATAATTAGTAAAGCATAAACCAGATTTATTCTGGTAACTCTAGTGATATCAATTAAACCGTTTAGATTGAATTTTAAGCGGTTTTTTTGTATTTGCAAATAGAATAGCTAAAAATACATACAATATAGCATAATTATAATTGATTTTAAAGGTAAAGAAATGTTTAAAAAAAGAGATACAAAAATATTATTAGAAAACTGGAGAAGGTTTTTAAATGGTGAAGTATTTGAAGATAAAAAAGTTAACGAAATTTATCAAACTGTTTATGCAGGAGGCGGGGGATACGTAACAACTCAGACAGATATACCTAGAAACGATTATTTGATTTATGACGATTATTCTATGATATTAGGAAGAGGCATGAACGAAAGTGCTGGAGGAGAAATTCAGATGCAAGCACTTACAAAAAAATTCGTAAAAGAAAATGGAAGCCCTGAACTTGACATTGTTGACTTTTTTTATGAAGTTATTGAATCTTCTTTTGGCAGGTCTAGTGGTGAGCAAAGAAAAAAAGAATTAGAGCTTATTAAGCAAAGAGCTGAATTTTATAAAACTGTTTTTTCTCCTTCTATGTACACAGACGAAAAAACTATTATCTTTTTACCTTTGGCACATTTCGGTGACAGGGATTCAACGACTGAGTCACAAAGACCTTACATAAAAAAAGACACATCGGGTAAACACGTAGACTTTGACATTTCAAATGAAGAACTTTCAGGAAAAAAAGATTTTAAACAAATAGAAATGGATAATGTTAGTGATAATTTTGGTAAAGAAAGTGTACATGAATATTTAACGCTTAAAGATAATATTAACTGGTCAATGCATGATCTAGGACATGCTATGATTGAGAGTGTATTTGATAACGATTCTATTATAGACTTTGAAGAGCATCACCCACAAGAAAAAGACAGTCATGAAGCATTTGACTTTATTTTCAAAGACTTATCAGCAAGAGGAAAAAGAGAAATAGATTCACTAGAGAACGATGTTAAAAGAAGTGATGCTTTGCATATAAAAGAACTTTTAAATGCATTAACTCCAGGTGTTGGAGAAGGTGACTTAGAATTTTCTTTGTTTGCAAAACTTATAAAAAACCCTACAGACAAAGGCGTTCAAGAATTAGTTGATTTAATAACTAAGAACATAAGAAACAATTTAAATCAGATACACCCTAAAATTATTAAAAGATTTAATATAGATAGCGAAATTTCTTCTGGACTTTCTACTTTAAAGAAATTTTTAGAAAAAGTATTACATGTTCATAAAGAAGTAGGAAATAGAGTTCATGATGTTTTTAAAATAATTTATGTACCTAAGAATTAAATCGTAAAAACTAATAGTTATATTATATTTAAATACATAAATCAAATAAAGGATTATTATGTTAAGCAACAGAAAAAATACTAGTGTAGTTGTTTCATCTTGGAGAGACTATTTAAGCGGAAAGCCTGCTAGAAAAAATTTAAACGAAGCAGTTCACAATGCAGACGGAGATAGAGAAGAATGTTTTAAAGCACTAATTTCAGACTTATTAGATCGTGGTTGGGATGATGATAGAGTTGATGTACTAGTTATTGATGTATTGAAAAAATGTAATATTTCTGATGAAGAGCTAGAGATGATTGCTTACGAACGACCTAGCAGTCATGAGCTTAACAACGACAAAGATATGGCAGAATATAATGATGATGATTACGACCCAGAGTATAATCCATTAGGCACAGAAGAAGATTCACTTTATAATCCAGGCGATCGATAATTAATACTTTTTATTAGACTTACTAGGATTTAAAATGAAGAAACCAAAATTCTATGAAAACAGCAGCGTACCTAAGATTTTAAGTAAGTTTGCGCCTATTGAAATATGGGCAATTACTTTAGGCCCTTGGGTTTTTTGTCGTGGCGAGTTAGCTGAAAAAACAAAGAGGCATGAAACAATTCATTATTTACAGTATAAAGAGCTTTGGTTTATTGGTTTTCTATTAATATACATATTTGATTATCTATGGGCTGCAGTTTTAAGCAGAAAAGGGTTTTCTCGTGCGTCTTACCTTTCCATAAGGTTTGAGCAAGAAGCGTGGAACTGCGATGAATTTGAGGACTACTTAGAAAATAGAGAACCTTATGCATGGAAAAATTATCCGTTAGGTGGTGAATAATGCCTTTTATGAGACAATATAACAGTCAAAAAAAAGTTTCTAAAAGAATTAATACTAGTCCTTCTAAAAGTGATATCGATACTGCTAAAAAGCTAGGAATTGATTTGGGTAAAAGCTGGAATGCGTATTCTAAAGAAGTAAGAGTTCACATTTACATAAAAAATATGGATGAAATGGTTAGGTTTTACAACAAAATACTAGAATTTCCTGTCGTAAGATATTGGAGGTATTCTGATGGTGATGGCACGCAAATAGACTTAGGTGGCAACGTTATAGAATTATTTTCTAAAAGCAGTAGAAACTATTCAAATAAAAACTTTCATGGAAACGTTTCACTTTCAGTAAAAGTAAAAGATGTAAACAAGTTATATGAAAAATTTAGCAAGAAAAATATAAAGCTAGGTGAGTTAATAGAAAATCCTTGGGGTGATGCATCTTTTCACGTTGTTGATCCTGAAGGCAATCGTTTAGCTTTTTTTAGTCCGACGATTAAAAAAGAAAAATATTACAAAGTTAAAAAAAGCTAATATAATTATTTAGTCAGTCCTATCTATGCGTTTTATACATTATGTGAAGAACAAGGGTGTCAGCGTATAAAAAGTGTAGTAATGCCAATTGACTTGCTGGATTTTCATCCTTTCTTCAGCGAGAAGGAAACGTAGGAGGGCAATTTTTATGAAGTGGTATATGTACGTTATTCTCTGTTTTGACAATTCTTTTTATTGCGGTATTACCACAAATCTTGAAAAAAGATTAAAACAGCACAACGGTGCGATCAAAGGCGGGGCAAAATACACAAGAAGCCGGCGTCCTTGCAGATATATATACAAAGAAGATGCTCAAAATAGAAGTGATGCATCAAAAAAAGAAGCAACTTTTAAAAAATTAAATAGAAAACAAAAAGAAAAGTATATTAACTTTATTTCCTGAACTCTGGACTAATATAGTCAACGCCCAGAGCAGAAAAAACTTGCTTTTCATTTTTAGGCATTAAAAACTTTTGCTTATTCTTGTCATAAAGATAATCAAAAGAATAAATAACATCTCTTTTAAAACCTTCATATAACATCTTTACATTGTGCGCAGCGCTACCAGTCCAGTAACATCTTCTTGTTGGAATAGAAGTCGGACTACACATAAAGACGTCACATTGCATTCCTTCTTTTACAAACTGAACTATGTTCTTAAAAGATCTTGTTCTACTTTCAGAAACTATATTTCTTTTTAATGTGTTACCGAATAAAAAGCTATAATTCTCCATAAATCTTTTTTCATCCAGAGGATGTCTATTTATTCTGCCGGCATCTTTATGACCTACAATATTAACAATTAGATCTAAGTCGCCTACAATGCTTTTCTTTCTACGAAGAGAGCCAGCATTGTATATATTTTCAACAATAAAGCCATTTTCTTCTAAAATATTGGTAACTTCTTCTTTAACAATGCCGAATACGTTTTTAGCATATTCGTAATCTTTTTTTTCGCAGCCTAGAGATGCACCTTCATTTAAGAGACTATTGCGATTATTTAGCTTAGATTCTTTAATTACATGATGAGATCCGTCCCAAAAGCCTTCTAATGCTTTAAAGTCACAAAGATGAATTGCTTCGTGAATAATGCTTTCTTTTAAAAACCTTATATGACTTTGTAAGTTAAATTTTGTCCAGTCAATTTTTAGCTGACCGTTGTCTTCATATAAATGATTTGGTTTATAAACATATCCATTAACAACACGATCACAAATACTCTCACCAATTGTTTTCATCTTATTAATTGCTTTAACATCAGAATACTTAAAAAGTTCTAAATCAATACTCTCAGCTAACAGTGAATCAAAGCTATATAGAAAATAGTCATAGTCTTTTACTTGATGAGATCTGTTTTCCATTAAAGCTTTATGATAGTTGACAATTGAAGCGCTATAATCAAAAACATATCTGTCTTTTTCAACATGATACATTACGTTTTCTAATGCCAACTCTTCTATGCCTTTTACTAACATTTTATGCTGTTGTTTAGTTAGCATTTTAAGCTCCTTATAAAAGAACCTTGTTCATAGCTCTTTTAGACTCTTTAATAAACCCATTGTTAAATTCCATAAAATATTCTTCAATAGAATAAATCTTTTTAGAGTCACGACCTTTTACACCAATTTCGCCTAACAACTCAGCATCAATGTCTTGTTGACTTAATAAGTCATAGTCCATTAAAATCTTTGTGACTTCTTTAGCTCTTTGCTGTCCGTTTTTTCTAGCTGACTTTTGAAAAGCTAGGTTTAAATCACCTAATAAATTGCCACTATTACTTTTATCACCTTGAGCAGTAAAAATATTTCCACTCGGCACGTGCTCAATATCACCTTCAGTACCTCTAGTTACTTGTGAGTCAACAATTAAGAAAAAATCTTCTTTTGGCATGCCTCCGCCTTGCATGTTTGCATCTACAGCGTCGCCTACATCTTGTTGACCTGGGCTGTATGTTCCATGCCATATATTACCATTAGGATCAACCCATCCTACACCTTGAACATATGAACCACCAGGAGCAGCTAAGCCTTGTTGATTTCTATTGCTGTTGTAAGATGATTGTGAAGATGAAGGGTCTTCAAATCCCATTTGTCTTCTCTCTTGTCTTTGTCCTGCCTGTCTATATAGCTCTTCGTCTGCAGCAGAGTGTCCAGGGAAAGAAGGACCTCGCGATGATCTTCCTCCTCTTACACCACCTCTAGCGTCACCTGCCATTCCATATCTGGTGTCACCCGGAGTAGAAACTTCTTCTATTGTTTCTCTTATAAGTCTTCGAAGATTTTTAATGCTAATTTTCATTTAACTAGTCCTTTTCTAGATTATCTTTTATTAAATATTCTCTAATTATGTCTTTTTTTGGTAGCACTACACATTTATTTGATTTTTCTTTTAAATAAATTCTTTTATTTTTTAGCGGATCTAAACTGTTTACAAACACTGGGTTTGATGTATATAGAATTTGTGCAGGTCTAAATATGCATTTGTCAACTCCTTCACAATGCTTTTCAAACCAAGGTTTAAGTGTTTCACCATCATACGCTTCGCTTAACATAAACCAAAGATGTGCCTTAATTTTATTACTATTAAAAAACATGCCATTTGAAAACTGGCAAACGTAACTTGAATTGTGGAATGATTCATGAAGCGTTTTTACAAACATTTCAACAGCTAGTTCTCTATGACTTTTTATCTGTAAGTTGCAATTTAGAGGTTTTTTAAAGTCATCAATGTCTAGCATAATCCATTTTTTTGGATGATCAACTATTGTAGGCTTATGACAAATACCTTCTTCAATTTTCTCTTTAATTAGTCTTCTAATCTTATAACCTCGTGTCTTTAAGTTATAAGCATTTTCTGTTATTTTACCTCTAACAAAACAACAATTTCTTTTCCAAGCGTATTTTTCTACAAGCGAATTTAAGTCGTATATGTCTAAAATTGCTACTTCGTTAAAGCTATAGTACTTAGAAAAATTTTTATCTATAAGCTCATATTCTTGATTTTGATTTAAATACCAAGACTTGTGTTGTTGTGTATTACATTCTAGAATAGTAACTAGATTATTGTTCTTTTTTTTCATTAATTTTGCCATATTGTTTTAAAATAATTATTACACAACATGACAAAATAAACAAATCTTACTCTTCTGAACTTTCTTCACCAGCTTGAGGCTCAACATTATCATCACAATCTTCTGGACATTCTTCTCCTTCACAAGGCTCACAAGCAGGATCTACAGCCGGCTGGGGCTCGTCACATCCGTCTTCACCCTGAAACTCAGGCTCACAATCTAATTGGTCTTCACCACCAGATACATCTTGATCACTATTTGTTTCGCCTGCTTCTGAGCCTGCTTCTGCACCTGCTTCTGCACCTGCTTCTGCACCTGCTTCTGCACCTGCTTCTGCACCTGCTTCTGCACCTGCTTCTGCACCTGCTTCTGACATTCCCATGTCTGTTTCTTGTGCTTCTTTTTCATCATGATCGTCTTTTTCACAACCACTTACCAATAAAGATAAAGCTAACATTAAAAATAACAATGAGTTCTTGAACATAAAAATTCTCCTTTTAATTAACTCAAACTAATAAATATATATTTGTTTGTATTATCTTAAATAAAAGGAAAAATTGTAAATGAATTTTAAATTTTTAAATATATTGATGTTGTTTGCTGTATCTTTTTTATTTTCTTTTGGTAAAAAAGAAAAAAAGCCTGCACTTGATGATTACTATATTATAGAAAACAGCAAAGATTTTCAAAATCTTGTTTATAAAAGCGACTATAAAACTTATCGTGATATTTTGTATACAAATGTAGTTTTTAATTAAATTAATATTTATAATCATAAAACAAAGAAAAGAGTTAACTTATGTCAATAAACAATCCTGAAAAATATATTGAGCTAGCAATTAAATACAAGACACATACAATGGTTTTGCTTTCTTTTTTGCTTCTTGTAATTGTATTTTTTATCGGTAGATCAACTGTTTCAATTCCACCTAAAGAGATTGTGTGTAAGAGTGAAATTACAACTATAGAAAATCTTTTTACAAAAATAGAAGAATGTCAAAGTAAATCAACTAGTAATCTTAGAGATCAAATGGACAAAGATGAAGCTGAATGTAAAAAAAGAATTAAAGCAGGAATAATAGAAAATAGAGGAACAGTAGAAATACTTTCATGTAGCGAAGCAAAAGCAATAATGCCTCAGTGCAAGAGAAGAAGAGAATGGTAGACATGATAAACAAAATAACAACAATAATTTTAATTGTACTTCTTTTAATTCCGGCAAGTTTAATAGCCCAGCCGTTAAAAGAAGTAAATGAAGATTGGGATCCAATATCACAAAGTATTGAATGGGAACCTGTAGAAATGAAAATAAAGCTAGGAGATGCTGAAGTTAAAGTCTGGCTTCTTCATTCAATGGTTCCAGCGCCAATATCTGGTTATATGTTAAAAAAACCAGACTTTGCTGATATGAAAAGAATATTAGACAATTTAGACAAAGAAGTAGAGAGAGTAAAGCAAAAAGAAAGGTCTTTTTGCGATAAACTTTTAGTAGAAAAAGATGTTTTTTGTAGAAGTTTAAATAAAGATCTTATAAAACAAATAGACAGCCAGAAAATTGTAATTGTAAGCAGAGATGACAAAATAAAAAGTCTAAACAGCGAGCTGTTTTGGACAAAAATAATTTCTGGGACTGTCGTTTTAGGCTTAAGCGCATTTTCAATATACTCATTGGCAAAATAATTGAGCTTATTTAGTATAATTAATTTTATAGTTTTAGGAGAATATTAATGGAACCAAATTTAGTTCTTTCTTTAGGTAGCATTATTGGTTTAATGGGTCTTTTTTGGACATGGCATAAAGAACAAAAACATACAAGTAGTACAATTTCAGTATTGCAAAACAAAGTTGAAAATCTAGAAGAAAAAATAAAAGTTCAAGATGAAGCTATTGTAAAAGTGCAAGAAACTTTAATGAAGATGGATCTTAAACTTACTAGAATTGATACTCAGTTATCATTGCTTTTAGAAGAAAAAAAAATACAAAAGTCTGTAAGTTAGCAAATTAAATAATATTTATATTTAAACAATAAAGGAAATAAACATATGAGAATTACTGAGAATACATTAAGAAAAATGATTATTCAAGAGATGAGAAACGTTAGAAGACAAAAAAGACTTCAAGAAGGCACAGCTGAAAGGCCAATCGCTGTAACTCCTCAACTTTTAAATAGAATTATTCGCGAAGAATACACAAGATTTCAAAGAAGACAAAGACTAACAGAGGCTAAAAGAAGAAGATTAGCAGCTGCTAAAAGAAGAAGATAAAAAAAGTTGTACAAATTGCATATTGTGTTTATTATATAGACACGTTTAATCAAGCGATAAATATCGAAAACAAAATCGAAAGGACACGAATTTATGCAATTATCACCTGAACAAGTACAATCTATCAATATTCTACTTTCTGCAGTACAAGTAGCGCAGAGACGAGGTGCTTATTCACTGCAAGATGCATCAACATTGCAAGAAGCTATTGATAAGCTTGTACCTCGAGAGGAGCAAGAGAGACAAGCAGCAGAGGCGGCCGCTGCCGACGCAAGCCCTGAGGAGGCTGAGGCATCATTAAGCATGGGAGAAACAGATGACTGTTGCGATGACGATGATGCTGACTGTTGCGATGACGATGATGCTGACTGTTGCGATGACCAGCCGGCTGCAGATTCTGAGTAATATATTCTTAGCTTTGATAGTTAATTAAATTAATAGTTAATTAAAAAGCGAGAATATATGCCATTAATAAAAAATTACATTGCAAATTATCTGTTAAGAGAAAACATACAAAAAAACCAACAAGTATCAATGATGTTTATAAACAGTCTGCTTGTTAAAGATGAAGACGGTTATCTCTTAGAAGAAGCTTACATAGAAGAAGAACGAGAACTCAATCAACTTATAGATACTGGAGTGTGTGAAGATACTTTTTTTCAAAAAGTGTATGAAAGCATATTAAGTTCTGGATTTAAATACTTTGCAAAAGGATCTGGAAGAATTGTATTTACGCACAATCAGGCACCAAACTTGATTTTTAAGTTAGTTATTCCTGGTGAAGAGCTAGATGGAAATATTGCTGAAACTAGAAAAGAAAAAGAAATGATGCTTAGACATCCTCATCTTTTTGGAGAGCTATATAATGTTAAAGGGAATATTCCTAGTTTGTTTAATAATTCTATAGACTATTTTATTATAGTCGAAAGATTAATACCCTTGTTTACAACAAACTTTGTGCCATTTTCTGATGATAAAGTTTTTAATAATTTAAAATCCCAGTTTGGATATAGTGGATCTTTGTCTGAATTTAAAACATTTCTTAAAGAAAAGCTTATAAAGTATTATGAGTTAGCGTTTGGACAGGAGACTGAAGACTATGCACATATAAAAGTGCCTGCTAGTCCTCCTGACATGCTTGATAATTTTTGTGAAGAAGTAATTAAATTTAGCAAAGAAGTTAAGCCAGATAACGTTGGTTTAAAGGTTATTGGAAGTAATAGATATAAATTTGTAATGTTAGATGTGTAAAAACAGCAATTAAATAATATATAGAGATAGGCCCGATGCGAACATAACAGCTGACCCCGCCAGTGCATCGGAATCATGCGGACAAGTTTATCCTAAAAGGAGGAAGTTATGCCAGTAGTAGAATATACAGCCGAAAAAGGCTTAGTACAAAAATCAGGAACAACAGCAAGCCTTGACTTACAGGGACAATTATTTGGTCATCGTTCAGGAATTAAATCAGTAAGCGGAGCTACATCATTAACTGTAGCAGATTCTGGAAAGACCATATTAGTTACAGCTTCTCAAGCTGGAGCAGCATATGATATAGCATTACCAAGACTAAACGGAACAGGCGATGAAGGTACATGTTATAAGTTTATCTTAGTACAAGCAGGAAATGCAGCTGCATCGGATGTAACAATATCAGTAGGGCACGCTGACGATGACTTTGTTGGTCATATTGTTGCAACAGACGGCGTTGATACAGCAGCTGCTGGCGATGAAGATATTACATTTGACCAAAATGCCGGATCTTTAGCTGGTGATACAGTTGAATTATTTTCAGATGGAACAAAATGGTTTGTAAGAGGTCAGTCAGCTGCAGTAGCTGGTTTAGCATTTGTCGGCGCATAATAAATAATAAAGGAGATATATAATGCCAAGTTTAGAATATACCTTGTCAAAAGGTTTAATTAGTAAAAAGTCTGGCGGCTCTGAAATTAATTTGCAAGGCGTCATTACTAATACAAGAAAAAAAGTTACAGCGCTTGGAGATGCAGCAGCTTTACAAAGTCCCGCTAAAGCGGACAGTGGAAGAGAATATCTAATTCCAGCACAAAGTCAAGGAAGTACTATTACATTACCAAACTTTGCTGGAAGAAAAACTTCTGGAAAAATTCACTTAAATGGAGCTAATGCTGGTATACTAACAGTAGGAGATAAATTTTCATTTAATAATGTCTTTGGTAGAACATTTGTATTGACAGCTGTTGCTGATGCTGGTGGCGCTGCAAATGGAGTTTTGCAAGCAGACGGTTCTTTTGGACTAGAAATAGGAGCAGCACCAAATGCAACACAAGCTATAGATCATTTAAACAACACATTAACCGGCGTAGGAGCAAATAATGTACTTACAGCTATGTCTGATGTGACTTTTACACAGACAGATGCAGGTGCCAGTTTGACAATAGAAGCTAACTCTGTAGGAGTTTCCAACAACGGCACAATAACTATGCCTACTTTTACAAATACACCAACAATTACAGGATTTGCCGACGGAGTTGATACAAGAGATTCTGACGCTTCTGGAGTTGAGCTTCGTTACATGATGAGTGCTACTGCAGCAAATACTATTGATATTATTTTGCCTGTTGACAATACGAATACAAAAGGTACTTTTGATGCAACATTTGTAGGTGGTACAGTTGCAACTGATGGTCATACACCTTTTGCTGCAACAGACACAAAAGTTACATTTGCTGCAGCTGCTGTTGCAGGTGACTATATGATACTTAGATACGATGGCACTAGCGTTTGGGCAGTCACAGGCGCTTCTGCAGCTGACGCTGGAATTACTAGCGCTTAAAAACTAGAAAGGTTTAATAATGAGTAAAAGAGAAGTTAAAGAATCAAAGAAGGTTGCTGAGCCAAAGAAAGTTGCTGAGCCAAAGAAAGTTGCTGAGTCAAAGAAGGTTGCTGAGCCAAAGAAAGTTGCTGAGCCAAAGAAAGTTGCTGAGCCAGTACCTGCTAAACTAAAACTAAATATTGATGATAAAGTTAAATTAGTTAAAGATGGTCGACAAGGTGTTGTTACATATGTAAGAAATGATGAAGAAGGCTTTTTGATAAAAGCTGAAGTCTTACTAGAAGACGGTACTAAAAAAGTTTCTGGGTCATTATCTTTAGAACTTTTATAAAAAAACAATAATTAGCAATTATAGGCTTAAGCCTCTGTAGAATTCTTTACAATGTTTTTGCAGAGGTTTTTTAGTATTTGCTGTTTGATAATTTAGTTCTTTTATAAAGACTTTTATAATTAGATATGTATATAAAAGATTATAGGAGTTTTGTATGGCTTCGTTTGCTAGTTTAGTATCATTAAATGATAAACCAACAGCGTTTGGAACATTTGATGACGACTTACATTTTCAAGAAGACGCTGATAAGATTATATTATATGTCAAACGACGCTTAGGCGATGATATAATGTCAGTAGAATTGACTAATCGTCAAATATGGACGAATTTTGAAGAAGCTTGTCTAGAATTTTCAAAGAATGTAAATGCTCACCAAGCTGAGTCTTACATGTCAAATCTTCTAGGTCTTAAGATAGGACCAACTGAAACGTTTAAAAAGAATTCCCATGGGCATTATTACTGGAATGACGTAGATATTGAAGGATCACCGCTTTTAATTCAAGATACTTTTGACCCTAGATTTCAAAGCTCAAACTTTAAAGGTAAATACGTTCAAGAAGGCAACGCTGATGTTATTCCTAGACAAATTGAGGCTGAGCTAGACAACGATTCTAATAAAATATCAGCTAGTCCTATACTAGACAAAAGAATAGGACCTCACGGAAAAGAACAAAAATTTCCTCGCGAGACATTAGAATATTTAGTAAGACGTGCAGAACCATATGCAGCTGAAGCTGTTGTAGGTGGTTCTACAGACTTTGTAAGAGCATTTATACCTCTGACTTCTAAAGATCAAGATTACGATATTTACAAAGACATGGTTATACCTGGGAAAGATGCTAGTGGCGCAGGTGTCCAGCTTAAGCTAGAAGAGTGGAATGGACAAGATGATCATTTGAGTGCTTTTAATCCTTTGTACTCTTCATCGCTGCCTGCTAATATAACAAGCACAAAAATTAAAATACAAGAAGTATATCATTTTTCGCCACAAGCAGCGTATCGCTTTTTTGATACGACTTCAGCAGTAAACTATTTAAATAATCAATTTGCTTTTGAATCTTTTACACCGGAAACTGTATTTTACGTATTACCAGTGTTTGAAGATCTACTTCGTGCAGGGCAGCTTGACATATCAAATAGAGTTAGGCGCAGCAATTTTAGTTATAAGATACAAGGTAAAAATATTAGAATATTTCCTAGACCAACACAGGAAAATCCTATGAACTTGTTTGTTAAGTTTAGTTTTCCAGCTGATCCTTATAAAACAAATTTACCTTATGAAGATGAAACAATTGATGGTGTATCAAATATTTCTAACGTTCCTTTTGCAAATGTAAAGTATAGCTCTATAAATTCTATGTGTAGACAGTGGATTAAACAGTACACTTTGGCTTTGTGTAAAGAGACTTTAGGAATGATAAGATCTAAGTTTTCTTCTGTACCAATTCCAGGCAGTGACCTTCAAATGAATGGGTCAGAGCTTATAAGTCAAGGGAGAGAAGACAAATCAAATCTTAACTCTTCTTTAACAGAAACTCTAGACAAACTAACATATCAAAAGTTATTAGAAGCAGATGCAGCTCAGTCTGAACAAATGAGTCAAATACTTAAAAGAATTCCCATTCCTAATGGGAGAGCAATTATTATAGGATAATATCATGGCTAGATTATTTGTAGGACAAAGAGAAGCTGACTTTTTTGCTGATTTAACTAAAGAAGTGATAAAAGACATTGCTGGCCAAAAAGTATATTACTATACAATTAGAGAAGACTTATCAAATGTACATGAGCTATATGAAGAGTCTCCTCAGAAAATATTTAATCCTCCTGTCGAAATTGAATGTATGGTTGAATGGCAACCTTCAGAAGTTCGTACTACAAACTTTGGTACTGAAACTATAAAAACACTTACGTTGTATCTTCACTATAGAGACTTGCTTGATAGAGAAATAGTTTTTAATGAAGGGGACTACTTTTCTTACGGCCCATACTTTTTTGAAGCAACTTCAATTATATACGACAAGATTGCATATGGTCAAATTGAAAGAATTATTTCTATAAAAGTTAATGGTAAACAAACAAGAATGCATCAAGTTGCGCTCAGACCTCATGGGCCTATTGATGAAGCATATTCTGATCAAGATGCAATTCAAACAACATTTACACAGCAAAGAGGTATACCTGATCATGACGTAAGAAGATTACAAGATGATGGAATAATCGATAAACCAATTTCAGGCCCAAGGTCTGTAAAACCTGATGGTTCTGCAAGAAGTGTTAATGGCGTAGGATCTTCTTTCTATGGAGATGAAGACTAATGGCAACAAAATATGATTTAGACAGTAATAAAAGATATGCACCTACAGGATATGAAGGATCTGGTAATACAGATTACATTATACCCTCGTGCGGTGTTGAAGACCTAGATCATTCTATTTTTAATCTTTTTGACAAACAGATACCTTTATATTATGATCTTCATGGCGAAATAAAAAAAGTTCCTGTAATATTTGCTACAGGCGAACGATTTGCTTTGTTAAGAAGAAAACAACCGATAACTGACAGAAATGGTGCATTAATATTGCCACTTATTTCTATAACAAGGACAGCAATAGAAAACGTACCTTCAAAAGGAATTGCTAATAATCAAATGTTTCCTAATATTGTGACAAAAAGAATATCAAAAAAAGATTTAGAATATAGACAACAAAAAAACATAGAAAATTTAAAAAACGTAAAAGGTGAAGATCTATCACAAGAAGGAGATATTTCTCTTAAGCCGAGAATAGAAAAAAATATTGTTGAAACAATCGAGATGCCTCCAGTTAAATATTTTGGCGCTAATTACGAGATTTCAATCTGGTCATCTTTTACTCAGCAAATGAACAAATTATTGGAAGCGATTATGAGTGCTTACACACTTAATCCTGGACAGCAGTTTAGATTAGAAAGTGACAAAGGCTACACATTTTCAGCATTTGTTGATGGGAGTATATCACAAGATACAAACTATAGCGACTTTACTGATGCAGAAAGATATATCAAATATAATATGACAATTAATGCAACAGGCTATATTATTGCGCCAAATATTTTAGGAGGTAAAACTGCGTTAAGATCGTTTATGAGTGCACCTGAAGTATCTTTTGATGTATTAGAAGAATTTGTACAATTAGATCCTCAAGTAGGAGGTGTTGCTGATCCTGATCCTAATGCACATATGTTTGATGACTTAGCAACAGAGGATACATTAGTTGCTTCTACTAGAGTAGGTATAGTCGGCGGTAGTAATGCAAAAGAGCTACAAGAAATAGACAGGTCAAAAGGATTTGCAGTTGATCTAAATATAGATAAATATAAGTCAGATGTTGTAGGCGAAAAATCTTCTGATAGTAAAAAGGTAAGAAAAACATTTGTTAGAGACTTGAACGGAAAACTTGTTCCTGTTATGGCTAAAGCTTCAAAAGGCAAAGGCGAAACTGTATACGATGCTAGATTAGGTGAAGTTTTATTTAATATTTCATCAATTGACGAATAATTAAGAAATGACGAAATATTTAAAGATAGAAGATAAAATAATATTAGGAGAATAATATCATGGCAGAACAGACATTTAAGTCTCCAGGATTTTTCGAGCGAGAGATCGAAGTCATTAGTAGACCTCTTACACGAAATACAGCTACACCGGTTGGTGTAATTGGTCCTGCCCAAAAAGGACAAGCATTCGTACCTAAAACAGTAACAAGTGTTGATGAATTTATTAGAGAATTCGGTATGCCAGATCAAGACACGTCTGCTGCCCATGCTGTCAGTGAATTCTTTACAAACGGCGGAAAAGCAGCAACATTCTGCCGCATCTTAGGCTCAGGAAAATCTGCAGCTGCAGGCACAAATAATTACGCAGGCTTTAAGATTGATGGAACAGCTCTTACAGCAGGAGGCGAAACAGATAGAGCACGTGGCGCAGTACAATTTATTGTTGCAGAGCATGAAATTAACTTGGCAGAACACGTTACTTATGGTATTTTTAACGATAACGACTCACATAAGACATCAATGGATCCAGACCCATCAGACAATGGCGGTGCTTTACAAGATGTCAATAGCTCTGATAGAGAAGTTCAATTAGTTCGTGCTATGATTTTTATGCATAAAGATTATACTCTTAGGATTAGTGAAGCCTCAGATACAACTGTTGGCCAATCGAGTGGTACTAATGATACTGCAACTCCAGCTTCCGGATTATTTAAGCTATGGATAATGAAGCATGATGATGATACAGATGCTGATCCTTATACAGTATCATTAGACCCTTCTTCTACGCAATACATTGCAAAAGTTTTAAACACAGATCCTTATAGCTTTACAAAAGAAAAACACTTTTTATATGCAGACTTTCCTGTAGATAGCGAAATTGCTGAAGTTAAAGATGTAGCTGATCGTGTTGGTGTTGTAAGAGGTAATAGTGAAAATATAGATTTGTATGGTGACTTTGTATCTAGGTTTACTGCACCTCAAACAACGTCTTTTATCTCCCAACCTTTTGGCAAGAAAGAATACGATCTTTTCCACTTTGAATCACTTGATGATGGTGCATATGCAAGTGGAAGTTATAAAATTTCTATTGCAAACATTAAGGCATCAACTCAAAAGAATTATAAGTATGGAACATTTTCTGTCCAACTTCGAAAAATTGATGATACAGATGAAGCACCAGTTATTCTCGAGTCATATAGCAGATGCTCTTTAGATCCTGACGCAAAAAATTATATTGCAAGATTAATTGGTGATCAAAAAGTAATGCTTTCTTTAGACGTTGATTCTGAAGATGAAAAGAGACTTGTAAGAGAAGGAACATTCCAAAGCAAGTCGTCTAGAATTCGTGTTGTTATGTCAAAAGACGTTATGAGAGGCGAAGCTCCAGATGACGCGCTTCCTTTTGGGTTTAGAGGCATACCCGCTTTAAAAACTACAAGTGACGGAAAAGATGCCAACGCAACAACAGTTAATAGTTTGCTTCTAGGCAAAGTAGTTGATTCATCATCAGTTTTAAATGCGTTAGGTAGTTCAATTTTGCCTCCTTTACCTTTTAGATCCAAGGTTACAAAAGGTAGCATGCTTAATAATGCAGGCGCATATTTTCAAGAATACTTTGGGCAAGCTCTTAACAAAGAAACTGGTTTAAAGACTTCACAAGAAAACGTAAAGACATCTCTTTATTGGGGGCTTCATACTTCTAGAGTTTCAAATATTGATCGACCAAATGACAGTCTTTCTACAGACTTTAATCCTTTAATTAGATCTTTGACAAAATTTCTTGCAAAAAGAGACGAAGTTAAGTTTAGTGGAACAGCTGCAGATAAGTTTAACAATAACAAATTTAGTCTTGCAAAAGTAGCATTCCCAGGAAGTACAGTAGCATCAATTCAAGGTAGTCCTCTTGATGCATTCTTGGAAGCTGTTTATGTAAGAAACGCTGATGTTGACAGTGCATTTTATGATGCAGTTAATCATACAATTGATATGGATGCTGATTCTAGTGCTAACGATCCTTTCATAGGAGAATTAAGTACTGTAGCTTCAAATGCTTTAATTGTAGGTACAACTTATGAAATATTAACAACTCCTGACAACACAGCTGCAGGTATATCAAATAATGTTGTAGGCGAAATATTTACAGCAACCTTAACTTCTACAGGCGATGCTAATGGAACAATGAGACCATTTAGAAATACAAGAGCTACAATGGCTAAGTTGCTAGCTGAAGATATTACAAAGTTTAATAAATACAGCCAGATGGCTAAGTTTACTGCTCCTTTTTATGGTGGTTTTGACGGCGTTAACATTTTAAATAGAGACGATGCTTTCTTTACAGATAGAGCAACATCAGTTGATTTAGGTGGACATGCAGGCGACGGTGGTTATACAAGTGGTCTAGACGGTACTGATGATGCTGATCCTATGCAAGGTAAAGAATTAAATAACAATGCTGTTATATCATATAGAAATGCTATATTAGTTATGACTGATGAGATGATTATTGATCATAATGTCTTGGTTGTTCCGGGAATTCGTGAATCACTCATTTCAGATTATGCAGCACGTCGTGTAAGAGATTATGGCAAAGCAATTTATTTAATGGATATTCCTCATTACACTAAAGATAACGAAAGAATATTTGTTTCATCTCGTGGTATTGCAACAGGAACAGCAGATGTTGATTTGACATCTTCTATCTTCGACCAGCGTGAGCTTGATTCATCATATGTTGCAACGTATTTTCCTGATGTAATGATTAAAGACAGTGGTGATGATGAAAATGCTAGACAGACAAATCATAGAGCTAAGCGTGTACCATCATCAGCTGTTGCTTTAGGTGCACTTGCAAGAACAGACGCAAACCAAAGTCCTTGGTTTGCTCCTGCAGGATTTTCTCGTGGTGCTCTACCTAATGTTACAAGTCTTGATGTAAGATTAAACGCAGCAGATCGTGATACTCTTTACGAGGCACGAATCAATCCAATTGCGAACTTCCCAAATAATCAGTTTGTTATATTTGGTCAGAAGACAACGCAAATTGCAAGAACAGCACTTGATAGAGTTAACGTTAGACGATTAATGATTAATATCAAGAGAAGAATTCAGAAAGTTGCACAAGGTTTGCTATTTGAGCAAAATGATGCAGCAACAAGAAACCGTTTTATTTCAAGAACATCTTCGATTTTGGCAGACGTTAGAGTTCGTCAAGGTATTGAAGATTTCCGCGTAATCATGGACGACACAAATAACTCTGCTGAGGATGTGGATAACAATAGATTGAATGGTCGTATTGTTGTTGTACCAACTCGAGCTGTTGAGTTTATTGCAATGGACTTTGTAATTACAAATAGCGGTGTAGAATTCCCTTAATCAGAATAGTTATAATAAAGTAAAAACATAGGAGAAAAATCAATATGGCTGGACAAGGCTCAGCGAGAGTAACTCTACGTGAAATCGATTTATCACAAGTAAGAAATCCTCAACAACTACCACAGGGTGTCCCAGCTGCTGTTGTTGGTCCTGCGAGAAAAGGTCCAGCCTTTGTCCCGCAAACATTTGCAACAATGCAGCAGTTTAATGAGGTCTTTGGAAATATGCTTGAAGTGGGACGAGAAGGCAACTCAAACCAATTTGGACCTTTAGCTCTTAACGAGTGGATGCGTTCTGCGCAAGCAGGAACGTATCTTCGCGTTTTAGGCGTTGGTAATGGTTTGCCATCAAGCAGCGGCAAAACATCTGAAGCAGGTTTTGTTGTAGGTGAAAAACAGCTTCAATTGCAATCAACAGGTCTTGCAAAAGTTGGTGACAACGAAAATGCAGCTATTACAGACTCAACTGCAGCTTTAGCTTTAGGCAGAACTCATATGCTTGGCTGCTTTATGAAAGATGCAGAAGGTAGCACATATCTTGCAGATGCAGGAATGGCTTCAGAAGATGCTGCAGCTTCTATTGTTATAGACTTTGGTGATCAAGTGCCTGAAGATGGCAGTACTCTTTCTTTAATCGCAGACGATGGTGACGGCACATTTACAACTAGAGTTTATGGTTTTGATAATGGCGGCGGCGCTGTTGCAAACACTAATCATGTTATTAACACAGTGGGTGGTGCAAATGCAATTGCTGCACTTCTAGCTACAGAAATTCAACAAAATCATGCAAATTTAAATGCTGTAGCTGCAGCAAATACTGGGCGACTAACGATTACACAAGTCCAGTCAGGCGCAGCAGGTAATACAGAAGTTAAAGCAACACTTAATAATGCTGTTACAAATAAAATTACAATTACTTCTGCAGACGGCACAAGCATTACAAATAGTACATCTGGCGCAACGTTTAGATTTAGAGAAGGAACAGGCGGAACCAAAGCTTCAGGTAAAATTTCAGGACAAGATGCAGCAATTACAGATGGACAAAACATTGTAATTAAAAGTCCAGACGTTACAGGTACAGAAAAAACTGTAACATTTACTTTTAATACACAGGCAACAATTGATACTGCAATTGATAATGATGGAGCTGTTGCTGTAGGACAAGACAAAGCTGATGCTAAAGCAGCTGCAGCAACTGCAGGATTTTATAGAGTTGCTGCAGCAACTGGTGCGATTACTGTGTTAAATGTTACTGGAGGCTCAAATGCAGAAAATAATGCAGCATCTTTACAAAATCTGTTAAATGCTATTAACTCTTCTGGACATGATATCTCTGGTCTTATTACAGGAGAACGATCAGACGACGACCTTGTTTTAACTCAGGTACTTCAAGGAACTGAAGGTAATCTAGCTTTAACTACAACAGCTGCTGCTGCCTTTACTATTGGTGGTTTAGAAGATGGTAGCGGTAACGCTAATGTCATAGAAGGCGGCACAGCAGCTGCTAACGCTAATGTAACGTTAAAGTTTAACGGTCAACCAAACGCAGGTGACGTTATAAGACTTCCTAATCTAAATGGCTCAACAGATGGAGAAGCTTTTCACTTTATAGCAACGCTAACAGGAGATCTCATTGGTGGTCTAAATGCTACAAGACCAGGTGGTCTAGATGATACAATTGGCGGAAATACTGCTATAGCTGTTGAGTTAGGTGAGTCAATTGATGTAACACTAGATAATTTAAGACATGCATTACTACAAAACGGTGGCGCAGACCCTGATAATAATGCAGGTCATGGATTAGATAAAGATAATATATCAGTTGTTATTGATTTCTCAAGCAAAGAATTAAAAATTGCTGCTGATGGTGCAAACGGTTTGGCAGACAACAAAGAATTAATCTTTAACGTGTCTTCAAACGTAACAGTTTCTAATCCTGCAGGTGAGAGTTTAGTTGGTAACTTTGGTGAAAAGACAATCAACTTTTCAGGTGGCGAGACAAATGCTGCACAACCAGTTATTCGTGGCGTTTTAATGACTCCACAAGGTGTAAGAGCTTCTTTAGAGGTCAATGATAATTTAGGAGACGATGATGCAGATATTTTAGTTCCATTAAAAGACTTATCATCTCATGATAAAGTTAGGCTTCGTGCACATGGAAAAACATTTGGTAATACAGCTGATAATAATCTTGCAGGATACGTTGTAGGTGAAGTTGATAGCAGTCAAGGATTTAAATTAATTTTAAATGGCTATTCTAATATAGAGAACCCTGCAGTTTTGGACTGTTCATTCGATCCTAATTCACCATCATATTTTGCAAAAGTATTAAACACAGATCCAACAAAGATGGAAGAGTTAGGACATTATTTATACGCTAACTGGGATATTAATCCAGCCGTTGCTGCTCCTTCAAATGCAGGCTTAAAGCATAGTGGTGCGAGTGTTATTGGTACAAACTATGAAGACATGAAGGGTTTCTTGGTTGCAGGTGCAGCAGGAAGAAACACATCAGATACAGGTAAACCTGACTATGAAGACTTTAGAAGCAAATTTGCAACTGCAAGAACGCCATGGATTGTTTCGCAATTTTATAGTGCAGGTGTAAATACTGCTGCTAGACCTGGGACGGCAGCCTCGGGCGGCGCAGTTAAGCTATTTAGACTTTACTCAGTAGATGACGGTGTAATTTCTAATGGCAAATTTAGATTGTTAATTTCAAACTTAAGATACGGTGGACAAAATGATTATGGATCATTTGATATGTCACTTGAAAGTTTTGCGTCAGATCCTATTAGAGGAACTGTTGTAGCTTCATGGAAAAATGCAAACTTAGATACTAATAGCAGAAACTTTATCGGTCGACTTGTTGGTGATAAACACATTTATTATGATTTTGAGAGTGACTTAGGAAAACAAAGACTACGTGAAGAAGGTCAATATGACAGAAAAAATCCTTACGTAAGAATTGAACTTTCAGATGCACTTAAGCAAGGTGACGTCGAAATCGATGCTTTACCAACAGGTTTCCAAGGTCATGCACACTTATTTACTAAGAGTAATGGCAACTTCTTAGAACTTGATGTAGCTGAAGGTAATAGAGTTTTTACAGACTCTGCTAATCTAGTTACAGAAACTTTATCACAAGCGCAGGTTTTACCTCTTGACTTTGTAACAAGCATTAATAGAATTGAAGGTGCTTCTTCTTTAGCTTCTGATGATGATTTAGCTTGGGGCGTTAAATTTGCTTTAAGAGAAAACAATCATATAAGTTATACTGATTCGAATGGCAATTTAGTTAAAGGTCACAAAGAGTTAACAGAGCAAGTATTTAACAAATCAATTAGTTCATGGGCTAAGTTCTTTCCTTCGTTTGGATCGAATCCTGCTTGGATTACAGATGATGCTGCAGACTCAAGTCAAAATTCTTTCTTCTCATTAGAAAAAATTGCAATACCAACAGCTTCTTTAGACACTGATAGCAATATATCTACTTGGGATGGAGCTACTTATAAGAGAAAACCAGCAGACACGCCAAGTGGTAGATTTGTTAAAATTTCTAAAGACGCGTTAGGCGGAAATGCTAAATATCTTAAGTTCCGATGTATGTTCCAAGGTGGATTTGATGGTGTTAATATATTTGATGAAGAAAAAGCTGAATTATCAGGCGTGGCATCTTTAAGAGAAGGTGAAGACGAGACAAATTCTCAAAAGTTTACTGGTCCTACAGTTATGGCATATCAAAGAGCAGTTGATGTTTTAACTGATAAGTCTGCAACTGAGTTCCAATTGCTAGCTATTCCTGGCCAAAGATCACCACGAGTTACTGACTATGCAATTACAGCTTGTGAAGATAGATTTGATGCAATGCTTATTATTGATATTGTTGAGAAAGATGCTTTAAACAGCTTAATTGAAGACAGTGATGTTAAGCCACATGTTAGAAATACTATTTCGTTATTTTCTGATCGTGTTTTAGATACATCATTTGCTGCAGCTTATTTTCCAGATGTAGTTGTACGTCGTCCTTCTGACAATGCACCAATTGTTGTCCCACCATCTGTTGGAATGCTTGGTGTAATGAGTAGAAACGACTCGATTGCAGATCCATGGTTTGCTCCTGCAGGCTTAAATAGAGGTCGTCTAAGTGCTATTGATTCTAGAGTTCAAATGAACAGAGACTTGTTAGATGATCTTTATGATGCTGACATTAATCCAATTTACGTTCCAGCTGGACGTAGTGGTGAGGTTTACGCATTTGGTCAAAAGACACTTCTCCAAGATCAGTCAGCGCTCGATAGAATTAATGTACGTCGTCTTCTTATTGACATTAGACGCAAGGTTAAGAAAGTTGGCGAGCAGTTATTATTTGAGCCAAATAGATCATCTACATTATCTAGATTTTCTTCATTGGTTGAACCAATCATGGCAAACGTTCAGGAACGAAGAGGTGTTACTCGTTATAAGGTTCAAATTGACTCTTCAACGACGACACAAAACGACATTGAGAACAATACAATTCGTGGCAAGATCTACTTGCAACCTACTAAGTCTGTAGAGTTTATTTCTTTAGACTTTGTGGTCACAAATACAATTCAGCAATAATTAAATAAATTAGTTAGATATATATAAATAAAGAATTAGGAGTTTTTAAACATGGCTGAGACACTATCCGTTACAGAGATGATACCTAATAAGTTTGAACCAAAGAGAAAAAATCGATGGGTCTTTGCTATTGAGGGTATCGACGCTTTTCTTATGAAGACGGCGAACCGTCCTTCGTATTCAACAAATGAGACAACAATACCTTTTATTAACAGTACTCGTTACCTTGCTGGTAAGACAACTTTTGATACAATGTCTGTGACACTTCATGACCCAATTGCACCTTCAGGCGCACAACAGGTTATGGAATGGATCAGAACTCACTTCGAGTCTGTATCAGGTCGTGCAGGTTACGCTGACTTTTACAAGAGAGACTGCCAGCTTAAGATGCTTGATCCAGTTGGTACAGTTGTTGAGCTTTGGGACATCAAAGGTTCATTTATAACACAAGCAGGTTTTGGTGACCTTTCTTACGATGGAGATGATCCACAAGAAATTTCATTGACTTTGCGATTTGACAACTGCGTTCTACAATACTAATTTAGATATTGCAACTTAATTGTTGCTAGCAATAATCTTGGTGTCGTCTTAAACAAAAGAGTGGCTTTCGGGCTGCTCTTTTTTGTTTTCGTTTAATTTATTTAACGACAAAGTATTTCTTATCAATAATTAAGTAAAAGTCAAAACAGCAAAAAACAGTGAATAATACTTATTTAATATAATGCGATAGGATTACTATGTCAAATAACGATTTAGTTAGAGTAGAATTTGGAACAGTAACAAACACTGATGATCAAACCATATACAAAGATTTAAATGCCCAATCAGCAAACATAATAGGCACTGCTTTTAAAGGCCCAGCATTTGTTCCCCAAGTTTTGTTTAACAGAGCAACCTTAAACGGTGAAATCGTTAGGAATACTATGACTAACGTTTTGGGCACTCATAGACAAAACTTTAGGGCACATCTTTTTGATGATTATCTTTGCTATCCTGATAGTGAAGCTTATGATGCTGCTTCTACTTGGTTTTCTGGTGGTGGAGAATATGCATATTTTACAAGAGTTTTAGGTATTGGTAGCGGCGTAAGAAGTAACACGACAGGCAAAATGATAGGTAGTGGATTTAATCTATCTAAAAATATTTCTAGCGGAACACTTGATAATAAAATAGGAAGAAATATAAATGCAAATGATGGAGGTGATCCAGGTTCTGTTGGCTTTGTTGTAAGAAAAATTAACGAAGTTGGCAAATCAGATCCTACTCCTGATGATTCAACACCTACAAATAATTTAGATTATTTTTCAGAATTAGGATTACCTGATAATTCTTTTATACTAACAGATGTTTATATGTTTGCAGGAGGCGTTTTGCCTGATTTCCCTTCAACAATATCAGCAGAAAATTCTACTAGCTATGATACAACTACTAAAAATTTTACAGATATAACTTCCCAATTTTTAGATGCTAGTCTTGATGACACTCAAAGATTACAAGATGTCTTGATGCTAAATTTTAATCCTTATCAAAGTATCAAAGAAGAAGAAGACGCAGAAACTGATCTTAACGTTAAAAAGGCGTTTTCTATAAGCACTTCAAGTCAAAATATAAAAACAAAAGAAAACCATTATAACGACGCATCTAGAAGATCGAATCAGTTTTTTAATAATTTTATTAATAGAGGACATGTTTTATATTCAAAATACCCTACATGTGGTTTATCTGCAGTTGAAAATAAGACAGCTATATTAAATACTAGACAATACCCACAAGATCCAGTCAACTATCCAGACTATAATTCTTTTGAATGTGAGTACCAAACAGCTAAAACACCATGGGTTACTTCACAACCTATCAACAGATCAGGATTTAGTACTGCTAATAATGACAATAGATTAAACATACACGATAAAGTTGTTGATTTGTTTAGACTTTGGTCGTTAGATGATGGAGAAATAGGAAATCGATTTAGAATAAAAATAAACATTAAAGAGTGTGGTGATACTAGTTACGTAAAGCCTAATAAAGTTGATCCTGATTTTAATATCTTAAAAGCAGATGATGACATGTATTCTTCTTTTGACCTGTATATTTTTGAATATGACCCTAGAGTAAATGCTTATATTGATTTACAAGTACCTGATGGTGATGACGGTTCTGGTAGACTTTATAAACCTGTAGAAACTTATCTTGATTTAAACTTAAACCCAGACTCAGACAAGTATATTGGACGTGTTATAGGGACAAAGCATACATTTTATGATTTTGATAGTGACATGATAAAAGTTACAGGCAAGTATGAAAATAAAAGCAAATATTTAAGAGTAGAAATACATGAAGATATAGAGGCAAAAAAGTATGACACAGAAGATGGACCTATACAACATCGATTATTACCAGCAGGATTTAAATCTTACCCACATATTGAATTAAACAAAGCTGCTTTTAGTGGACATTACAACGCAGGTGATACACCTATAACTACAACTCAGCTAGACAATATTTTTGTTGGTGAAAAGGTTTATCATTTGCCGCCACAGTATGCTTTACACTATCACATTGACGATGCACTTGCTTCTGAAGGTGGTGATATACAAAACAATTGGGGTGTATTGTTTTGCCCGTCGATGTTAGAAAATACTAATAATAAGTTTTTTTTAGACAGAGTGCAAGAAGAAAATAGAGAATCTGGCGGTACTGGTGAAGAACATGTTTTTCCTCTTTCACCTCATTTTTACTATTCAAAATATTTCTTATCAGGAATTCAGGAAACAAACGCAGACGGAGATCTAGTACAATCACTAACAAAAAACGTGTGGATTGAAGAAAATAACTACTTAAATTCATTTTTTCACTTAGAAAAGATCGTTTTTAAAAATGAATTAGATACCGATAGCGTACTAATAAGTTCTTTTGTAGGTGATGAAAGAAAAGATATGAGTTATAAACATTCTGGAAGAGCAGTAATAGGTAATGACAATTACGAGTACATAAATTTATCAGAGGACAATAGTTTAATATGGGACAATAACAATAGACTGTTAAAAGATAAATTTAGAAATAAGCTTTCTTTTGACTTTTTTACTTACGGTGGCTTTGATGGAGTTGATTTAAGAGATAATGATAAAAGGTTGTTAAGAAATGATGCAATAATAAGAGAGATAGCAGGTGAAGAACAAGGATCAGAAACAAATGGTGCAACATATAATTCATATAAAAAAGCAATAAGCATAGCAACAGACGATGCATATACTACAGCTGATCTTTTAGTTGTTCCCGGGATTAAAGAAATACCGCTGATTAGACAATGTGTAAATGCTTGTGAAGACTCAAGAACACAAGACATGTTTTTTATAGGTGACGTTTCTGGTGCATGCTCTTCAGTCGACATAACTTTTGCAAATCAAACAATTGTTCTAGTTGAAGATGCAACGCCTGATGATGAAATTGACAATAATGTTTATAGTAATAAGCCTGTTAAGGTTTCGAAAGGTGTAATGGGCAATTATACAATACTTAATAGCAATTTAAACAACAGTTACAGAAGAGACACATCAAAAACAAGAGCTGAAGGTAGATTTATTCTTACTGATAAGAATGTTCCTTTATTGGGAGATGTACAAACATTTTATTCTTATAAAAATGTAGTTAAAAGTCAATTTAATAATATAGTAAATTTATGGCCAACATTTTTTATTGAAAGCAGATATTTTCTACCTGTATTAGGTGATGTTATTGCAACTAATGCAGATAGTGAGTTAGATAAAAAGATTGGACCAGAAACTGTTGCCTTAGGATTGATTGCAAAAAATGGTCTAAGAGATAGTTTAGTTAATTCAACTACACCTTCTTTTTTAGAAAACTTTAATGTTAGCATGCGTCTATTAGATGATGTAAACTTAAATGCAAGAGACATTAATTTTGAAACAAATTCTGATCGTGCAAAAAAAGCAGGAATAAATTTGTTGTATAACAATACTGAAGCAGATACATTTAAGCTATTGAGTCAAAATACAGCTTATGTAGAAAGAGGATCTTTGTTCAAAGATCAAGGTGTTGTAAGAACAATTCAGCAAATTAAAAAAAGAATAATGTTTGACATGTTTTTAAATCAACAGTTTGTTGAAGGAGGATTCTTTTTTGGACAGAATTCTAATTTAACAAATATGTATCAAAAGCTAGAGATACAATTAAACAATATACTGACTACTTTTATTGAAGAAGGTTTGATTACAGACTATAAAGTAAGAATACCACAAAGTGATGATGATCAAACTATGTTAGATATGCAAAACTATATACTTAGAGGAAATATTATTTTACAAATGGGCATCTCAGATACAATAGACATAACACTAGACGAGATATTACAAGATCTGAGTTTGACTGCAGATCCAGTCAATGGTGCTGTTTTAGTACCTAGAATACCTTGATATTGAGGAGAAATTTAATTTATGAGCAATTCTTTAGACACACCAATTAATCCAAACCAAATTAAAAGCGAAGGACCAATTCAGGTTTCTAACGTTATGAAAGATGATTTTGGTTTTGAGATACCCCAAGAAAGTGTACCTTTGCCTTCTAAAGGGATTATTTATCCTGTTGATGGACCACTTTATGGACAAGAAACAATTGATATTAGACCAATGACAGCAAGAGAAGAAGACATACTTACGTCTCGTGCTTATATTAAGAATGGATCTGTATTAACTAAGCTTTTAGGTTCATGTATCGTTAACAAAACAATTGACCCAGATAATCTGATTAGTGGTGATAGGAATGCACTTCTTGTTTCATTAAGAATTACAGGCTACGGAGCAGACTATGATGTCGAAGTTGATTGTCCTGAGTGTGGTACTAAGAGTAAACAAACTTTTGATTTATCACAGTTATCAATTAAAAGATTAGATGTTGAGCCTGTTATTGAAGGAGACAATCTTTTTGAGATTGAGCTACCTGTTACAAAAAGAAGCGTTCGAGTAAAGTTCTTGACTGGCCATGACGAGCGTGAAATGATGGTTATTAATGAAAGAAAGAAAAAGAGCGGAATGAAAGTTGAAACTGCAATTACTGACAGACTAACACGTTCAATAGTTTCAGTTAATGGCATTACAGACAGAAATAAGCTTACTTTCTTTGTTAAAAACTTGCCAGCTCGAGATTCTTTAGCTCTTCGAAGATTTCTAGACAAGCATGAGCCAGGAATTATAATGAAGTCTTGGATGAATTGCCCTTCATGTCATGAGCAAAGCGAGGTGGGCCTACCTATGGGAGCGTCGTTTTTTTGGCCTGACACCGAATAATAAAGATTTATATTTGGAACAAATATTTATCTTAATGTATCATCTAGGCTTTACGTATTATGATGCTTATAAGTGCCCCGTCTGGCAAAGGTTTTGGTTTATAAATAGATTTAAGAAGGAACTAGACGTAGCTAAAGAAAACAATCAAAATCCATACTCAACATCAAAAAGAAATAATAGCGGAAGTAGATCATATCGTAAAGCTTTTTAATATATAATTACAATAAAGGATTAGAGGCTTTTAAATGAAATACATTAACGAAAAAGAATTGTTTTTACATAATATTGCAGCAAAATACATCATAGGCGAAAATGTTGAAGTTGAGCTAGATGGAAACTATGCTGAGCTTGTTTGTCTCAAAGAACTACTTGATATTTCTAAAGAACTAAAAATTTCATTAGATGAATGTAATTCTTTAGACGTCATTATAGACATAATGCAAAAAAAGAAAGATATTACATGTAAATTTGAAAGCTTAACAGGTATTTCCTGGAGACTCTAATGAACGTTATTCAACAACAGCTAGATGTATCAAAAAGTCTGCTTTCTGCATTAGATTCTTTGCTCACTTCTTACGGAGGCTTATCAGCTAAAAGTTCTGATCAGACTCAGATTGCTTCTCAAGCTGTTGAAAACATGGCTAGTCAGTCTAAAAAAATTGATCAAGCTGCTTCAAAGTCTCAAAGCATGTCAAACGAGTTAAACGAAGTTGCTAATACAAAATCTGTTATTGATAATATAACATCAAATAGCAAAAAAGTTAGTACAGACATTTCACAAAGTATGGAAACAGCAGCTAAGTCTGTAGATAAATCAAAAATAGATATATCAAAGTCTTCTATGCAATCTAAAAAGTCAAATGAAGATATTTTAAAAACAGGCGACTTGCTTAATGCTACAGGTGATATACACAAAAACTTAGACAAGACAAGCAAAGAAATTTTAGAAATAAAAGATACTGTTAAAGGACAGTCTACTTTATTAAAAGTATGGACTAAAATAGTATCAATGCTAGTTAAGGTAAAAGATGCGCTATTTACAGGTGGCTTATCTTTATTTAAAGATATACCAATGATGTTAATTAATTTTGCAAAATCAGCATTAAATATTTTTACATCTTTAATAGGCTCATTGACAAAATTTCTTGCATTTACAACCACACTACCTTTTACAATCGCAAAAATTGCTGTAGGTATAGGTAATCAAATAAGAACTGATTTAGTTGAAACTATACAGGGTGCTGGTGAAGAAGCAAAAGAGTCTTTTGATTTAACATCAGCTATTGGTAAAAATGCAGATAAAATGACACAAACTGCTAAGGGCCTTCTTAAAACTTTTCAAAACCCTAAGTCTAGACTAGTAAAACTTTTTGGTCTAGGCGCTTCAGGTGCTGCAACATTTCTCAAAGAAACTTTTAAAGCTGTCGATGATATGGGTCACTATGCTGAAATTTTTGGTCCATCTATCTTAGGGAGTACAGAGAACGGTCAATTTGTTATAGAAATGCAACGAGCAATGGGAATAGGCTCAAAAGAAATGGCATATTACGCACTAGAAGCATATAACGCAGGTGAGCATCCTATTGATACTCTTACTAGAACTAGTGAAGTTATAAAAGCTGTTGCTGATAGGAATGATCAAGACTTTAAAGCACTTACAAAAGACTTTCATGCACTTAGGACAAATATATCTGAATTTGGACATTTATCTTCAAATGAAATTGCTGATTTGACAGGCAAACTTAGGTCAATGAAAGTTAAAACAGAAGATGCTGTTAATGTATTTAAAAAGTTTACTACTTTTGAAGAAGCTGCAAAAACTTCTGCAATGCTTTTTCAAACTTTTGAAATGAACATAGACGCATTTGATTTATTAAATTCAAGAGATCCAGGCGAAATGCTACAACAATTTAGAGACGCAATGTTTCAGTCAGGCAAAGCGTTTAAAGATCTAAATAGACATGAAAAATCTTTAATGGCATCTATAACAGGAGTATCTGAGCAAGGTCTTTCCTCATTAATGAACTATATGAATTTAGGATTAACTCAAGACGAAGCTAGAAAAAAGCTAGAAGCTCAAGATCCAACTAAAGAACAAGAAAAAATGATTAAAGGTCTAACTTCTACAATAAAATTAGTTCAAAAAACAATGACTTTTTCAAACCCATTCCAAGCTTTCTTTGCAGGTCTAAGCGACAACGCAATGAACCAAAAAGAGTTGCAAAAAAAATTAATTTCTTTAAGCACAATATATTCTAAAATTAGAGATATGGGAGCTAGCTTAAATTTATCAAGTGTAAGTGCAGCTTTAAATCCAATAATCAAGGTTTTAAAAAATTTCGATGAAACAGTAAACGGTGACGGATTTAAAAAAGTCATGGCGATAACAGTAGGTACTGCTAGCAGATTTTTAACACATTTTTCTCATGATATAGAAACTGATCCTAATAAGCTTAAGACAATAAACAAGATGTCTGTAGAAGAGAGAGTCAATGAACTCTATAGAGATCTTAGCAGCATGACAAGTTCTGGCGGTTCTCTCTTTCAAAACATGGTTACAGTTGGTGGAAAAATAATGGGTGGAATTATTAAAGGTGCAATTTACGGAATTACTGCAGCATTTCATTTATTAGCAGGAGGCACAGATAAGGCAGTTACATCGTTAGGTCTTACAATGACAGATCAAATGAAAGAAGATGCTGCTAAAAAAGGAATTCCAGTAAAAGAATACACAATATTAAATTGGTTAGGCATTAGCGAAAATGATGCTGATGGTATAAGTAATTCATTAGGCACAGCTGTAGGTGACTTTGTAACAAAACTGCCTTCTTTGATGTCAATGGCTTCTTCAGTTTTAGAAGATTTGTCTGAAGTACTATTACAATTTGCAGGTTCTTTGTTAGGAATTCTTGGTAGCATGACTTCAGAATACTATGACAGCTCAAATAGATTTACACAGGCAGGTCTTAGAGCAATGGGTTTTGATATTGAAGCAGCAAGATATGCAAAAGACGGTGTTGGTTCTGGAGAAAGTCTAAATATGGACATGTCAGAGCTTATAAGTAAAACGCATGTAAAAGGAGAGTTAAAAGAAGGTTATATAGGCACATACATAAGTTATATCGAAGACTTGCAAAAATCATTTCCTCAAGGATCTCCTGCTCATAACTTTTTAAACAGTCCAAAAACTTCTCAAAATATAAACTATATTAAAAATACTGGAAATTTTAAATTTGATACGCTTGGCAGTATAATTGATGATGCAGAAGAACCGCAAAGAGCACAGGCAATACTTGACATAGCAAAGAACGCATACAAAGTAAACTCTTATATGCCTTACGAAGTTTTCAATTTGTTTAAAGGAGTTGAAAATAAACCGAAGTGGTACGATAAAGATGCTAATTTTGCGAATAAAAAATCAAAAGAACTATCAAATGCTTTAATAAAAGGACCAGATATTGATGGACATTATAGCAGTGATGAAAATTTAGTCTTTAGTTCTGCAAATAATGTAATTAAGTCTCAAGGTCTTGCAATTAATACTTTACAAAGACTAATTGATTCTAAAAAAATTATTAATAATAAAGGAAAATACGAATTGCCTCAAAGCGTACAAGACTTAGAGTACACAGGTAAAAATACAGTTCTTGTTACACCTGATAAAAATTATTTTTTAGATGATTTTGACACAGTATTAGCAGCTAAAAAAGGCGGATTTTTAAATAACTTGTTTATTGGATTAACAGACTACTTCGGTCAGTCAAAAGAAATTAGTGAAATAAAAATTATAGGTTTAAAAAAAGAGCTAAACAAAGCTGAAGCTTCTGTAAACAAACTTTCAGACAATATTTTAGATAGAAAAAGTTTGGACTACGAAGCAGACGAAGAAGATTTTGTTAAATTGTTTGATTTATATGACAATATAATAAGTATAATTACAAATAAAGAAAACAAACCAGTAAAGACAAAAGTAGCATTTGACGTATAAAACAAGGATAAAAAATGGCAGACGAAACAGAAAACAATCCTAATGATCCTAATTCAAGTAATACGTCAGCTATAGATGCAAGTCAAACTGACTTGGCTAAAGAGCTAAATAGTGTTCTTGAACAAGTTGCAAACAGACTTGAAAAAATAAATGAAATTACAAAAAGTCAAGCAGACATGATGATTAACATGGCTCAGACATTCCAAGGTGTTCAAAGTAGTGTTTCAAATATGTCTCAAAGTGCTGAAATAATAACTGAAAGTATTGCACAAGCTGCTGAGACTGTTATAACTAATATTGATTCTCAATCAATGCAAAACGTTTCACAAAGTCTAGAGGAAGTAAGTGAAACTGCATCTAAAGGCTTGACTGCAAATTCAAAAAGCTTGACAGGCTTAAAAGAAAGTGTAACTAGCGCTGCAGCTAGCTGTCAAAGTGTGTCTGAAAGTTTATCTGGTGTTAGCGATGACATAAGCGGTAACATGTCACAAATTAGTGATGACATACTGACTTTTAGAGAAAATACAAAAGGTTTAAAAGTAGAATCAAGAAGCTTTGTTGAAGCAATTAAAGAGTTAGATGAAAAAATATCCAATTTAGTAGGAGGTATTGCGTCTACATTTAAAAATATATTTATGGGTGCTTTTGGCATGATAAAAACTGTTGTAAGCTCTATAGGTTCTCTTGTAGGCGCTGCAACTCAATTTGTTAAATTTTCTTTAACAATACCTTTTACCATAGTGCAAGAAGCTGCAAAGCTAGGTAATCAAATAAGGACAGATCTTGTAGAAGTCATTCAACAGTCTGCCGAAGATCTTAAAGAAAGCTTTGACTTTGAATCAAGCATAGGCCAAGGAATTCAAGAAATGACTGCTAGAGGAAAAGGAATGCTATTAGAATTCCAAAACCCATCAAGCGAGTTAGTCAAGTTATTTGATATGGGTGCAAGTGGTATTGCTAATATGATCAAAGAAGTTGGGACAAATGTTGCTGCAATGGGACATTTTTCTGAAATATTTGGAAGAAGTATTATGGGCGACGAAAAAAGACTTAAAAATTTTACTAAAATGGTTAGAGGTTTTGGTTTTTCTTCAGAGGACATCCAGTATATGGCGTTAGATGCATCAGTCAACTTAGAGCATATTAATGTTAGAATGGCAAAGTTAGGTGTAACTTTAGAATCAACAGCTAAAGAGTTTGGTGTTGATAGAAAGAGGCTTTCAAAAAACTTTATGATCATGCGTAAAAACATTACGCAATTCGGTCACCTGTCAGATGAAGAAATTGCTTCAACAACAGCAAGATTAACGCAAATGAGAATTAAGCTAGAAGACGCTGTCGCTGTATTCGATAAGTTTAAAACTTTTGAAGACGCTGCAAATTCTGTTGCAATATTATCACAAACTTTTGGTATGAATCTCGATGCGTTTGATATGATACAAGCTAAAAATCCAGAAGATATTATTAATATGTTTAGAAATTCTATGCTTGAAACTGGCAGGGCTTTTGAAGATTTAAATAGGTTTGAGAAAGACTTGATGGCACAGCATACAGGAATGTCTGCAGAGTCTTTAGCAGCGCTTATGAATTATAGAGACTTAGGTTTAACACATCAAGAAGCAGTTGACAAAATGGCTTCTGAAAGACCTGAGGCTAAGCAAATGGCTTCACTTAAAAAACTTAATAGCGCAATAAAAGAAGTTCAAAAAGTCATGACTTTCGATAGCCCTTTTAAAGCATTTGCATCAGGTGTCGCAGATAGCACAACTCTTACGGGAGAACTAAAAGATGTAATGGTTTCTCTAAGTCAAGGATACGAAGGAATATACAATTACGCTAAAAAACTAGATCCTAAAACATGGAGTGGACTAGTTAAACCTATAAACAGTATTATTAATATAATGTTAGGAATTTTTAAGAGTAAAGCATTTAAAGGAGGACTAACAAAAACTGTAGAAGTTATGTCTCATTTCATAGGTCAGCTTTTTAATTTTGATGAACCTACAAAAGCTTTACAAAATAGTGCAGTTGCAGCATCAAATGCAGGTAAAGAGCTAAGTGATGGAATGAAATCAATTGGCGCAGCAAATGAAAAAAATGTAGGTGTCTTAGTCAATTTGAGTGGTAGAATAATGGGTGGTATTATTAAAGGAGCAGCAATTGGCTTTACAGCATTACTAATGACTGCAAATGATGGTATTGACACGCTTAAAACAAAGATGGATGCAAGAAACCCTTATAAGAACATAATTGAAACGTTTTTTGGATGGAATCCGGGTGATGTTACAAAAATGGGCGACTCATTAAAGAATGCAGTTACTGACTTCTTTTCAAAGTCAGACGGTATGATTAGTTTAACCGGTTGGTTAATGGAAGGCTTTGGTGATATTTTTGAAGTAGTTATTGGCATTTTTGGAGGTGCTCTAGCTGCTGGAATTGATAAGATTTTTGGTACACAATTTGGTGCAAAGCCAAGTGTTGCTTTAGCACAAACTTCTTTGAAAAGTCAAAGAAAACCAGCTAGTGAAACAATGCAAGAAATATCTGAAACTTTAGGTAAAGAAGGGACAGTTAATAGAAAAAATCTAGCTTCAATGATACACGACTTAAATGACAGAGCATCAACTGTAACTGACAAAGGACAAAAAGCACAGCTACAAACTGTAATAGAAAGTCTTAAGACAAGATTTACAGAAGAAGGTAATTCTGAGGATGATTTTAGAAATATTGCACTTCAAACAGCTGCAGTTATGCAAGGAATAAGTCAAGGTGCTTATAAAGGAAGAGATCTTTCTACTATACAGCAAATTAATGCACAAGACGATTTTGCAAACGCTGATGATCATGCTGTACATGGTAATATTGCAACTGCAGGTTTAGCAGGCGCTGGAGGAGTGCTTTTAGCTTCAAAAATGGCAGCAATGCTTCCGTTCCTTTCAGCAATACCTGGTGTTAATGTAGTTGCAGCAGGTGCACTCGGATTGGCTGGAGCAGGAATGATGGCTTACGGCTTGTATGATTGGTTTACAAGTAAAGAAACAAAATCAGTAACTACAGCCCGAGAATTTGATAAGTACATGGAAAATAAAATAACTTCAAAGTTAATGGGTAGTCTTGTACAAGGCAGTGATTTTGCGCCTTATTTTAATAATATCTACTTTAAATCTTTCTGGGCAAATTATGGTGAAGAAATAACAGCTGCAGCTAAAAAATCTAAAGATTCAGGATATATGAACAGCATAAGCCCAGAATTTGAAGTAGGTAATTTTGCGGGTAGTCCTTATTACCAAAAAATATTTAAAAATACACTTAAAGGTGGACTTACGACTTACGAAGAACAATCAAATACTATTTTAGAACAAAAGCCAAGTGGTCCTAGTGAAGAGATGGTAAAAGATGGACAATCAGTTGGTGACTTAGAGTTTTTAAACAAGTATATAAATGTAAGTCAAAGCAAAAACATTTTAAACAATTTACTAGCATCTGTATCTTTACCTAGTCTTTTTGAAGAAGAAACAAGCGCTACAACAATTGCTGCTTCAAATTATTCAGGTGCAAAAGAAATTAAAATAAATAGAAGTAATCGATTGACTAAACAAAAAGTTGAAGATCAAAATCAAAAGCTAACTCAACTTAAAAAGAAGTTAGAAGAAGAAAATATTGAAGTTACAGCAGACTTTGTCTTTACAAACGAAATTATAGACAAGCTAATGAAGTCGATGGCAAAGAGTAATCTTGTTAGAATATTAGGCATGCCTGAGTATACAAATGGTGTCATGAGCTTAACAGAGAGTGCATTAGGGTCTAGATGCTTTAACATTGGCAGTGATGGTACTGCTGCGACAATAGAAACAGTCCAGCCTTCTGGAAGTTAAAAGTGAGAATGTATTATGAATAAATTAGATGTAAAAGAAGTGATTACAAAACTTGGACTTGACAAGGCACTATGCAAAGCATTTGCTAAAAAGACTGGAAAGACCGAGGAAGAATATTTAAAAATGTTTAACGAAATTGCAGAAAAAGAACTTAATGCTATTGGAAAATCACTAGTTGAAGGTCAAATAGATGAAACTAAGTTCTCTCGATTACGAGGTTTGTCTCTGCAAGATTTTATGAAAGATAATGATAATATTATCAAGGACAAATAAAAATGGCAAACAAGTATATTCTCAATCCTGATGGGTCGATACAAAAATATAAAGAAGATGCAAGCCAAGAGCTTGAAGGAAAAATATATCCAGACAAATTAACTGATGATGATGAGAGTTCTTATTTAAGTGATTTACCTGCAGCAAAACAACTCAATAATACTATTTATGATGGTGTTCAAGCAGATATAGACTTTGGTTCGTTGTCAGATGATGCTGATTCAGGACATAAAAAAATAATATCTAATATCGAAAACGACAAGAGTTTTGGTTTTATTGACACAGATGGCAATGTAAAAGATACTCCTGGGAAAATATCTTCTTATACCCCCTTTAATTCTTATAGCGAAGTCAACGAAAAAGATGAAAAAATAAAAACAGTTGTCTTTGCAGATGAACTAGAAATGTTAGGAGGAATTAGACTTGATGCGGATGCTCTAGACATTTCAGGGAAATTATTAGGTGCACTTTTTTCTTACTTTGCCGAGTCTATACTAAGAATAGTACTTGTTGAAGTAATTGTAATAGCAAATAAAGCTTTTGTTGCAGCAAATGGAAGTCAAACATCTACTTTTGAAAGATATAGCCTTAGAATAGGCAGATATGATTTTACAGAATTTGATTTGTTTTCTAGATATGTCTTTAATGTTTTAAACTATCCACACGAAAGTTCAGGCACTGTTCAAAGAATTCTTGCTTATTTTGCAGGGTTTACGCAATGGCTAGCACCAGATATGTTAATAGACTTTGATGAAATTTTAAAAGAAACTAAAAAACAAAACAATAAGCTAGAGTTTGCTGTTAGCGCTTTTGATCCTAATTGGGCTAAGGCTTTAATGGTTATTGCAGAAAGTCTTGTAAGTATTGGGCTTGCTGCGTTATCAAATCAAACAGTCAATAATAGAGCAAACCTCCTATTTAGAAAATTTTATCAAGAAAGACACTGGAATCAAGAAATACTCTACAAAGCTAAAGAAAAAGAAGCTGCTGTTCCAGACTTATTTACAGACTTAAACTATTATTACTTTAAGTTTTATATAGAAAGAATACAAATTGGCTTAAAATATATCAATAAGTACGTTTATAAATACACGTATCTTAGAGATAATGCAATAGATTCACCTTTCAATAGAGTTTCAGGAAACAAATCAAACAAAAATATTGATGCTGCTATTGAATTAATGACTTTTGATGGAAAAGCACTTACAGGTGACATCGCAGAAATATTAACTCAAGGTGAATATAAACCAGAGAAAAGTACTGTGAAACCCACAGCTGTAGCTGCAGCAGCTGCAGCTGCAGCGGCTATAGGCTTAGATGCACCTGCAGACGCAAGTTCACGTTCTCAGCAAGCAATAAAGTCTTATAGCTGGTTATATAAAGACTCTGATGGAGAGAAAACAGACGATGAAATATCTATAGCTAAAGGTAAAAAACCTGGCCAATCTACGAGAATAAGAGCTTTGCCGCAGATGTTTTCAATGCATCCGTCACTTTATAGAGCGTTAGCAGCAAATGGAAAGACAGATATAAAATTAGGTAAAGATTTAATGCAAAATTTTTATACACTTTCTGATGATGAAAAAAGAATTCCTGATTATGCTGTGACTGAAATTGAAAATGCATTAGAGGCAGAGTATATGCCTTTTTACTTGCATGACATTAGAACGAACGAGATTTTGTCTTTTCATGCTTTTATAGAAAGTATAACTGACTCTTTTAATCCAGAATACAACTCTAGCAGCGGTTTTGGTAGAATTGATGATGTTCGAACATATGTAAAAACAACAAGAAATATTAATGTATCTTTTACACTAGCATCAACATCAGAGTCTGATCATGATTTAATGTGGTATCAAATAAATAAAATTGTTGCAATGGTATATCCACAATGGTCTGATGGCTTTAATGTCTTAGAGAGAAAAGAAGGTGAAGTTGTATTTGACAAAAGCGGCAATCCAAAAATAGATTTTAAATATCCTTTTACACAAGTACCAAATGCTTCACCTTTAGTAAGACTAAGAGTTGGTGACGTTATTAAAAGCAACTATAGTAGAACAAACCTTTCTAGACTTCACGGAGTAGGCGAAAGACAGGCAGACTTAGGTGCTGAAAAAGCATTAGATGCAAGCAATCGACATTATGAACTATTACCGGGAAATTACAAAGTAGATCAAGGAGGCTCAGATATTTTAGGCTTAACTCTTTCTTTTGGTAAAAGACCAATGATGGTTACAATAGATTCTCCTGTTAAAATAGCAGAACTTATAGATAGTGCAGCTGATGAAGACAACTTTTATAAAGTTAAAATTGCTAATCCTTTTTATAGTGAAAACGAAGCAAAGTCAGTTGCAGATATTTTTAAACTACCTCCTGAGATACCAGCTGATGAAACAATCGAAGTTTATGCAGATGCATCAAAAATAGTTGCAAGTCAAATTCACAAACTCAGTAAAGGAGGAGCTGCAGACGATCTTATGAAGCCTATGAAAGATGGAAAAGTTAATAATCCTATAACTAAGTCTTATGAAAGTGGAATGAGTAGAGGCTTGGCAGGATTTATAACGCAGTTAGATGTTAATTACAATGAAGTGCCTTGGGAGACTAGTAGAGTAGGTTCGAAAGCGCCAATGTTAGTAAAGTTAACCATAAACTTTGCACCAATTCATGATATACCTCCTGGGTTAGATCATAATGGAATGCTTAGAGCACCTGTTTATAATGTAGGTAGAATAAACAACGAGTTTTTTGGAGACCCTAAGGATCACACGTATACAGGTTCTGGAAGAGACTTAGCAATGGCTAAATATAAATTTTTAAAATATAAAGAAGGATCAGGTAATTAACTATGTCAAAATTTATAAGTAGGAAAGGTGGCATACCAAATCTTTCGTCTGCTATTTACTATGCTGTTGAAAATGGTACAATAAGATTTAATACAGTTGTAGCAGATGGTAGAAGACTTGATCACTATGCTCAAGAATTTTATGGTAATGGTTTAAACTGGTGGATTATTGCAGCTGCAAGTGGAATTAGATGGCCTCTTGGAATTGGAGCAGGAGTAGCAAACAAAGGATCCATAGGAGACGACAGTATAGTGTTGTTTATACCGAACATAGAAGACGTAATAAAACTCAAAGCAGGTAGATAATGTCTTACGTAAATTATTTAAGAGAATCAAATATAAGCAAGTATACAAATATTATGTCCAATGAAGATGTAATAAAAGAATTACTTAAACAATCTTCAGACGAAACATCAAAACTTGCAGCTGAAAAGCCTGAAGTTATAAAAGCAATTTCAGATGTATTTCAATCAATAACGACAGAAGCTAAAACTGTTAATGAAATGATTGAAGATGTATACTTGAATTATTGCAAAGTTGTTCCTGGCGATGCAGAAGCAGAAGCAAAAGCAAAAGCAGAAGAAGTCTTAACAGAATTATCTTCATTTATAACAATAATACACGATGATGCAGAAAACAAGTTTTCTACTAGCACAGAAAATGTTTATACTTTTGATAATAGAATAGATATAGGTGATCCTACAACTAAGCCTACTTTGTCTCCTAAAAAACTTAAAGATGTATTTAAGTTCCAAACTCCTTTTGTGTCTTTTAAGAGTCGTCCAAAACAAAATAAAATAGCAGGTGGAACTACAAAGTATGAACACTATAACAAATACGGATTACTTAACGCTGGCGCTGCAGAAGTTGGTACTATTTTTACAGCAGGAGGAGTAGCGTCTAGAACAATAAATTCTTCTTTTAAGAACATTTATAATACACATGAAATCTGTCACGCAAAAGCTGATGAAGCAACAGCTTCATCAAGAGGCGTTGAGGACGCAAGTCAGCTTAATTTAGTTAATGCAACTGGAAGTGGCTCTATACGTAATATTTGTGCAGCTACAAAAGATAAGCCTAGTCTTGCTTACATACTGATTGATCATCCAGACTTGCGTATAGGAACAAGAAATAGTTTAGAACTATCTACTTTTTTTAACTTATTAAATACAGTAGAACTTAGCAAATGCCAACCTTATTTAGACGCTGTATTTGTATTGCCTTCAAATATATCATCAAATAATAATGGTAGAGTTTTTAAAACAGCTTCAATAACACAGTTTTTTGAAGGAACGCCTGTATCGCCAAATGTTACAACTGATAATTTTAAAAAAATTGAAGCAAATTTTAAAAGAAAAGTAGGATCTGGTAAAACTGCAAAAATACAAGATGCTGTTGATACAAACATGTCAGCTTTTACAATGCCACAAACTATAAACAATTTTAACGAAAAGTTTATCGGGCATGGAGAAAACGTACAGTTTAACACGGATATGAATTTTGCTAGACAAAACGCAGTTCATGATATCACGAGGCCTTTTTTAACTATAAAGAGTTTTAACATAGATGTTGCTCCAACTCAAGGTCTCATGTCTTTTAAGACAGGAAAGCTTTCTTTAGTGCTTCATGATAGAACTCGCATGGTCGATATTGCTCCTTTCATCAAGCCTGATCTTTTTGGTTCATTTGGCGCTGAAATTTCTATTGAATATGGATGGAGTCATATCGACGGCAAGGTAGAAAATCCTGATGATAAAAAAGCTAGTTACTTAGGGCAATTTTTAGAAAAATCTAGAGTAACAGAAAAATACATTATTACAAACTCTTCTTTTACAATGGATGCAACAGGACAAGTTAATATAGAGCTTTCAATAGCAATGAGAGGGCCAGTTGACATAAGAAGTGTAAAGCTTCATTCTAATCCTATGCAAAACATTAAAACAAACTCAGTTTTAAAAAGCGAAAAAACTTTTCAAGACATTGTAAGCATATTTAATGATCCTGCTCATAAGTATATTTTAGATAAAACTGATGGATATACGCACACAGATGAAAGTGGAGCCAATCCTCAATATATTTATTATGGAAAGCAGGTATTTCCTATAATTGAAAATTTAGTAACTGCAATTAGAAGTGAAACAAATCAAGTCCAGCTTGATGATCCTAAGTCTATTAAAGAAGCAAAATATGAAGTTATTAAATCAATTGCTGCAAATTTAACTAAAAGTGTAAGAACAAAATGGCTTAAAGCAAATACTGTTAAGCAAATAATCGAGGCTTTTAATCTTCTTGATCCAAAGCCTACACAAGAAGGCAAACTTTATTTAAGCGGAAAGTCGCGGCCTTTACTTTATATTCAAACTCATGAAGCTGATATAAATAATCTCGTAATTAATGCCTTTAGAAAAGATGAGATAAAAATACTCATGAGTAGCATTTTAAATTATATTGATAATGTCTACAATACATACGTTGTAAATCAAGATAGTTTGCAACAAAAAGAAAGCACTTTAATAAACAAGATAATTGGTGGTCTAGATAAAATTGATCCTTTTATTAATACTGAGTTTTTAAAGCAATATGAAAGAATAATACTAGGTGATGACACATCATCAGGCATATCTGTTAATAACTTAGGGGAAGAAGGAGAAAACGTAGGCTATGTTAGCTTTGGTTCTTTTATAACTGGTCTTATTGGTACACATATGGCTGCAGTAGGAAAATTTGATGAAATACAAATTGTAAGCTATACTTGTAATGAAAATTGTGGTCTTTTTTCAAACATGAACGTTTCTTCAATTTTGCTGCCTAAAGATGAATTAAGAGACTTTTTAGGTGACTTATTTGAAGATGGCACAACTATGACGTTAGAAGGAATTATTTCTCAAATAATTAATAGATTTATAAATACTAGAACAAATATTTGTTATGGTCTTGCAGAATTTTATGTTATTGATGAAGAAACTGGGAACGTTGAAGCAGTTTTTAAAGAAGATGCGCAAAAAAAGAACATTAATGACAAACTAAGTACAATTTACCAAATGCTAGCTAATTCAGGTAAATCTCAACAAAGCCAGCAAACAACAGAAATTTCAGATGTTAGATTTGTTATGCCAAAAATTAAATTTACATTTGATACGCTTACAAGCAAAGATAGCAGTTTTGAAAAAACAATCTCTAGAATTTCTATATTTGATCAAAATGATAATCCTTTCGGTTCAGTTAACACTATAATGAAAGACGTTTATGATAGACAAATAGTTGCAACAGCTGCAAAATTAAACAAAATTCGTCGTGATCATAAGTCTACTTATATTGATAAAAAAACAAAAAAAATAAAAAAGAAAACAACAAAAAACGTAGCAAGTGATATGCATGTTGCTGTTAGAGAAAGATTTTATCAAAAAAGTTGGTCTTTAATAAAAGATTTAATAAATCAAGGTGTCTTAATAGAAATTTCTGAAGGTGTTTATGAAATTGGAGGTCAATTTAAATTACAAGGTCTTAAAAATAGCTTTAAATCAATTATGCCTTCTATAACTTACGGAACACAAAATTCTGCTGTAATAGAAGCTTCAGTTTCTACTGTTAATGAAGCCAAGCTTAATACAGTCTATTTAACAAGATCAGATAGAGCTGTAGATGGGAAAAATAAAATAGCAACAAAAGTAGCTTTCTCAAAAGACTTACCTCTTAGAGTTTTACCCTCGCAAGCAAACGTAACAATATACGGCTGTCCTTTTGTTAATTTTGCTCAATATATTTTCTTAGACTTTGAAACAGGAACAACTATTGACAATTCATATGCAATTACAGGCATTAAGCATGATTTATCTCCTGGGAAATTTACAACACAACTAACACTTTCTTACGGTGATGTATACGGTAAATACGAAAATTCAGCTCAAACAATTGCAAGAACAATTAATGACATTGTAAAGCCTAAATCAATAGTAAGTGCTGTAGATGATGTGAGTACTATTAAGATTAATTCATTTAAGAAAAGAGGAGATAAGCTAGGCAAAAAAGCAGCACTTATAGAAGTTACAAAAACATTTAATGGGAATATTAATTTTAACATTAAGATTGTAGCTTCAAGAAGTAACGAAGTAGTCATTAAAAAAACTGGTGTCGTTAGCGATTATGATATGATTATATATGTTAACGAAAATAAACAAGGCAACCCTGCTGAGCTAGCTGATGGGAAATCTATAGATATATCTTTAGACATGACAAACGGATCTAATGATATTAAATTTTTCCAAGGAACAGCAGCTGACTTTGGCATGCATGCTTATGCAAAAGCTAAGAATCTTTTTAAAACCCCGAATAGAATACCTACAGGTGGATTTGGCTTTGATACAAAAAGTCTTGCAAACTTTAAGTCAATGGGTGTGAATGTGTTTAACAAAATTAGTGGTGATTTTATTAAAAACAGTTCAGCTGAAAGACTAAAATTTTTGAAAGATGCATTAACTCAACATGTTGGTTTCTTTTTTAAATTAAAATTTAAGTATAATGGTGTTGGCACTAATATTGAGCCTGATGCTATAAATCCTTCTTTAACAATAGACTGGAATTTATTTGACAAAGTAAAAGTAGCTAATTTATTTAAAGCGTATGAAGATGTCAATGAAACAAACAACATTAGTTTAAATCCAGAGTACATTAATAAAGTATCTAAAATATTAACTGACAACAACATACAAACAATTGAAGGTAGAAAAGAAAGTGTAAGTTTTTATACTAGCACTATAAAAAACATTAAAAGAAAACAAAAACTAAGTGCGTATGCAAAGCCTGGAAGTATAATGTTTACAACTGCTGGTTTAGAATTTGAAGTTATTGATGGATTTAAGTTTATTGGAAAAAAGAAAGTTAAAGTGGGTAAAAAAACAGTCGAAAAGATTGTAGCTGAATTTTCTTATAAAAAAGGCTCAATATCACTTAAGGATTTATTAGACAATATTACAGATCCTAAGAAACTTTATAATTTAAAGTCTAGATAAAATTTTTTTGTAAATTTTTCTATATAGTATTATACTCATATTATGAGTGAATTATATAGATTATATAGAATAGAAAATTTAAGTAAGTGGACAAAATATATTTCTATGTTTGACTTAAAAAAGTTTTATGATATAGAAAGTGTTTTACCTAATCATTTAGTAGAAAAATACAAAGAGGATGTTGAAAATGCAAACAGTATCTTAACAGAAAAAGATTTAACTTTAAATTATATAGACAAGTTTAAATCAAATCAGAAAATCTTTAAGACAATAGAACCTGCAAAAATAAATTTAATATCTTATAGAGTTTTTAAAGAGCTAGAGAAAAACGAGACAATACTAAGTAATCTTCTTTCTTTTAAGCCTGTTAATGGCTTTGCTAATAAAGCAATGTATAAACAGACGTCTACAATTACAGGTAGACTAACAGACCAATCAGGATGCCCTAAGATCTTAACTTTGCCGGCTAGATGTCGTAAAATATTTGAAAGTAGATGGCAAAGAAATGGTGATCTTTTATACATTGATTTTAAAAACCTAGAACCACGTGTTATAAGAAAGATAAATGGTAAAGAAGCAGGTGATGACATATACAACGAAATTTCAGATGGTTTAGACTTTGAGGTTGATAGAGTTATTATTAAAAGAGGAATTATTTCAACTTTATACGGTTCTTCTTCACAAATAGAAGGTTTAAGCAAAGATAGAAGCGAAGCAGTATTAGAAGCAACAAAGAGCTACTTTGATCTAAAAGCTATATTAAATAAAGCATCTATTGTCAACGAGATTGGCTGCAGAAACAACTATTATGGTAGACCAATATGGAATATCGAAGAAACAAAAGAAAACAAACTGATAAACAATTATGTACAATCAACAGCTGTTGATATTGCACTTTCATATTTTTCAGAGTTATGTGATAAAATAAATCTAGAACTGTGCAAACCAGTTTATATTATTCATGATGCTTTAATATTAGACGTGCACAACGATTATATAAGTGATATTATGAACATCCTGGACACAGGATATAATTGCGAAAAACTTGGACATTTTCCTGTTGAAATAGAAAAATTATCGGAGACATTTTAATGTATAAACAAAGAGACGTAGAAAAGCTATGGTCAAAGTATGAAGGACTTTTACATAAGCTTCAAGACCCTAGCATAAACAGCCTTTTAGAAAAACAAGGGCAGAGAATTATAATGGGAACATTTTCTCAAAGAGAAAAAGAGCAATTCTGTGGAATTGGAGGTTTAGTTGAATATGCCCTAGAGTTAGTAAAAACAAGTAGTCTTATCACGAAAGCATTAAATTATGACATAAACAAAGGATCACTTATTAAGTGCTCACTACTTTCAGTTTTAGGTAGAGTAGGAACTCCAGAGATTGATAGGTTTATAGATACTACTTCGGAGTGGCATAAAGAAAAGTTAGGACAATATTTCGATTGGAATGAACAATGTCCAAAGTATCAAGTAAATGATATGTCTCTTTATTGGCTGCAAAAATTTAATATCTCACTTACATGGGACGAGTGGAATGCAATATTATTACTTAGAGAAAACTCTTCAGAAGTTAGTAAGTTTTATGGTTCACATAAGTCAAGGTTAGCAACAGTACTTTGTTTATCAAGTGAAGCTGTACTTAAAGATGAATTAGATAAAATTGCTGGAACTTATACTGTACCTTTTTAATATATATGATAAACAAAAGGAACAACAATGAACAGCGATTTATATTATCTTGTTTTAGAGGCTCTTTTAGATGAAGCTGAAATTAATGAGTTTAGTGGTGTAGGTGCAATTGGTGTCGTTGCGACACCTTTAGGCACAGGTCCTACAGGAAAAGTTAAGTACAGAAGTGGCAAAAGTAAAAGTGACTCAGACTATAAGAAAAAAACAAGATCTAAAAAGTCTAAAACAAAATCACCTTCTTTCTATCTAAAAAATGGACCGGCAAAAAAAAGGTTGCAAGAGCAAAAAGCAATTGAAATGGAAACATTATTGCATAATGCTGTTGAATTAGTTCTAAGTAGTTATTGAAATTAAAAAAAACAAAATTAAAATTTAACGTGTAAATTTAAAACAATCATTATATAATTCATCATGATTGGTTCAAACAAATAAAATTAATTATTACCAATTAAAAATTAAACAATTAGGAAGGTATTATTTATGGCTATCGATTTAGCAGCAATCCGCAAGAAACTTAATCAAATTAGTGGACAAAACTCTCGTAAAAACGTTATGTGGCGACCAGAAGAAGGCTCTGAGACAACAGTTCGACTTATTGCTTATCCAGACAATGATGGGCAACCTTTTAAGGAGCTTATGTTTTACTACAACATTGGAAACAATCCTGGCTTGTTGTCCCCGTATCAATTTGGAAAAGCAGACCCTATTCAAGAGCTTATTACTAAGCTTAGAGATGAAGGATCTAAAGAGTCTTATGAGTTAGCAAAGAAGCTATATCCAAAAATGCGATGTTACGCTCCAGTTATTGTTAGAGGTGAAGAAGATAAAGGTGTTAGACTTTGGGCATTTGGAAAGCAAGTTTATCAAACATTATTAAACTATATGTTAGATGAAGACTACGGTGACATTACAGATCCTACTGAAGGTCGTGACGTACGTATTACTTGTACTAAAACTCCAGGAAAGATGTGGGCTACAACAGATGTTCGACCAAGAGGGAAAGATACACCACTTAGCGAAGATAGTAGTAAAGCAAAGAAATGGTTAGATAATATTCCCGATGTAAATGATATGTTTGAACTCAAGTCTTACGAAGAGTTAGAAAGAATTATTAACGAGTGGCTCAGCGGAGACGAAGAAGACAGTAAACAAACAGAGACAACACGCGGCGGTTCTTCTAACAGCTTCAATAGTACGACTAGCTCAATATCTAATGATGACTCACCAGACGCAATTAACAGCAAATATAATTCACTTGATGACGCATTTGCTGACCTTGAAAGCCTTTAATCAGAGAGAATTAAATAAATGGCAAAAAAGAAACCTAAAGAACCATTAGACGACTTTACGTCAGATCTAATTAAATCATTAAATAAAGAAAGAGGTTCTCGAGTTGCTTATAATCTTAGCACAGATGAGTCTCCTACACATGTTAATAGATGGATTAGTACAGGATCTAAGCAATTAGACTATATTATTGCAAATCAAAGAGATGGAGGTTTACCTGAGGGTAGGATTGTAGAAATATTTGGTCCTCCTAGTATAGGTAAATCTCATATTGCAACGCAAATTGCAAAGTCTACACAGAAAATGGGAGGAATTGTTGTATACATTGATACAGAAAACGCAACTTCAGTTGAAAATCTTAGGTTGCTTGGTGTAGATATTACAAAGAGATTTGTATATGTTGACACCCATTGTACAGAAGAAGTATTATCTATTGCAGAGTCTACAATTATTAAGGCAAAAGCAATGAACAAAGATGTGCCTGTAACAATTATATGGGATTCAGTTGCAGCAACTTCACCAAAAGCAGAATTATCAGGAGATTATGATCAAAACTCTATAGGTCTACAAGCTCGAGCGATTTCTAAAGGTATGCGAAAAATTACAGGTGTTATTGCTAACGAAAAAGTTCTTATGGTTTGTTTAAATCAGATTAGAACTAAAGTAGGCGTTTTATATGGTGATCCTACAACAACACCCGGCGGAATGGCAATACCTTTTCACAGTTCAGTACGTATTAAGCTAGGAGCAGGCTCTCAAATTCTAAATAAAGAGAAAGAGCCAATTGGTATAAACGTGTCTGCAAAGACAATTAAAAACAAAGTATCAGCACCTTTTAGGAAGTGTGACTTTGAGATCCACTTTGGCAAAGGCATTAGAGAGCATGAACAAGTTTTTGATTTGTTGAGAAAGAATGGACCAGAAGAAATTAATAATTACCACATTGAAGTTTCTGGAAACGGTGCATGGAAAAATCTTCTTGTTTCGACGTTAGACTCAGGCGAAGTAATTGTTGATAAGAAGTTTTATAAAGCTGAGTTTGATCAAATTATGAAGCATCCAGAGTTTGGACAATATGTCGATATGCTATTAGAAAAAGCAATGATTAGAAAAAACGAAGTAGATGATCCAGACATTGATCCAGAAAGTTATACAGAAATACAAGAAGTTGCTCGACAAGTTATGGATGTACACTCAGACGCATTTGAAGCACTAAAGTAATATGAACAATAAGCCTGATATTTATATTGATGGCTTAAACGTTTTTATGAGACACTTTGCCGCCAATCCAGCTAAGTCTTTAAACGGACAGTTGTGTGGCGGCATTTTTGGTATGTTAAGAAATATTCAGCATCTCACGGAAAAGTTTAAGCCTTCTAATGTTTTTGTTGTATGGGAAGGCGGAGGCTCTCCTAGAAGAAGAAATATTGACCCTAACTATAAACAAGGTCGTAGACCAATTAGACTTAATAGAAGTGAGTTTCATGAAGACATACCTGATACTCAAGAAAATAGAGATTGGCAACTTAAAACTTTAGTTAATATTCTTTATAAGACGCCTGTTACACAAGTTTACGTATCAGATTGTGAAGCAGATGATGTAATAGCTTATTTGACGTCGACCAAGTCATCGACTAAAGAAAAAATAATTGTAACTTCTGACAAAGATTACTATCAGCTAATAAGTAATAGTGTTAAAATATGGAGTCCTAATAAAAAGATTTTGATTGATGAAGACTATGTACTTGAAAAGTGGGGTGTAATGCCTAAGAATTTTTGTGCTACAAGATGTTTTAGTGGAGATCAGAGTGACGGTATTAAAGGTGTTAAAGGCGCCGGATTTAAAGTAATGACCAAGAGGTTTCCAGTTTTAGGTACGTGCAAAGATATATCCGTGAATGATATAATAAAAGAGGCCGGCAAAGAAGTAAAAAACGGCAGCAAGCTTAAGCTGTTTAAGAACATTGTAGATGCTTCAAATGACATCAATAAAAACTGGAAGCTTATGTATTTAGATTCTATGATGTTAAGTGCTGATCAAATTAAAAAGATCAATTATCAAATTGAAAACAAAGAAAACAGAATAAATAAGTTTGATTTGCTTAAGACTTTAAATAAGCAAGGTCTAAATGCTTTTGACATACACACCTTTCTGTTAACAATAAAATCTAGTTTAAGGACACAAACATAATATGAGCTTAGAAAAAAACTTTTCAAAATTCGGCAAACCTTTTCAAGAAAAAGTATTTCAAGGAATGCTAACAGACCCCATGTGGTCAGGACAAATGGTAGAAGTAGTCAGTCCAGACTATTTTGACTTGAAATATCTTAGCTTCTTATGCGACAAGTATTTTTCTTATTACAAGAAGTATAAAACTTTTCCAACACTTACAATTTTAATTACAATTATTAAAGAAGATTTATCAAAATCTAAAGATTCAATACTAAGAGATCAAATAATAGAGTATCTTCATCGTATGAAAACAAATCCTGACATTGGTGATCTACAATATGTAAAAGATAAGTCACTAGAGTTTTGCAAGAGACAGGCATTTAAAGAAGCGCTAGAACAAAGTGTTGATCTAATTCAAACTGAAAAATATGAGTCTGTTATTAATATAATGAAAGAAGCAATTTCTGTTGGTATGCCTAATACCGCCGGGCACAATTTCTTTGACGATATTGAAGCACGTTTTGTCCAAATTAATAGGCAAGTTTGTCCAACAGGATTGACTAGAATTGATGCACAAGACATTTTAAGAGGTGGTTTAGGCAGAGGAGAGCTAGGAGTAATTGCAGCAAATACAGGAGTTGGTAAATCACACTTCTTAGTAGCAATGGGATGTGCTGCAATGTTAGCGGGTAAAAATGTAATCCATTATACATTTGAGCTATCAGAGCATGAAACTGGAAAGAGATATGACTCAAATCTTTGTGACATACCTTCAAATGAAGTTATTGAAAGAAAGCGAGAAGTAGTTGGAAAATATGAAAAAATGGAACTAGGCAAATTAATAATTAAAGAGTATGCTACAGGCTCTGCTTCTGTCATGACTTTAAGAAATCATATAGAAAAATTAACGCTAAAAGGTTTTAAACCTAGCTTAGTAACAGTTGACTATGCTGATGTTATGAAAAGTTCTAGAGCTTATGACTCTTTAAGACATGAATTAAAACTTATATATACAGAATTAAGAAATCTTGCTGTAGAGCTTAACATACCGATATGGACAGCTTCACAAGCAAACAAAGATTCTTCAAAGTCTGATATTGTTGGTCTAGAAAACTTAGGAGAGTCATATGGTAAGGCACAAGTAGCTGATGTTGTGTTGTCCATAAGCAGAAAGCCTATGGAAAAAAGCGAAGGTACTGGTAGAATATTTGTAGCAAAAAACAGAGCGGGAAGAGATGGTCTTCTATTCCCTATAAATATTGACACAGCAAAGTCTAAGTTTAAAATTTTGGATGAAAGTGAACTGACGCTTAATGAAGCTGTTACTCAAGACAATAGTGACATGAAAAACAAATTAAGAGAAAAGTGGAAAGAGGTAAACAAAAAAGATGATTAGTATTTTTCTTAGTGACGAGTTAAAAGATGTTTTAAAAGAAAACAACATTAGTGTACATAATTATATTCCTGCATATAATGGTGAAAGTGCAGGTCTAGATTTGTTTAATTGTAATAAAGATATTTCGTTAATACCTACGCAGTATAAAAATGTTACAAATGAAAAACACTACACACAGCATAAATTTAAGACGTTAATATCAACAGGTTTAAGATTGATTGTTCCTAAGGGATATGTTGCACTAGTTCAAGAACGCGGTTCTATTACAAAAACTCCTCTTAAGGTTAGAGCAGGCGTTATAGATAGCGGTTATACAGGCGAAATATTTGTTAATTGTATTAACATTGGTTCGAAACCTTTTAACTTAAAAAAAGGGCAGAAGTTACCTTTTCAAATTGTAGTAGTTAAATGTGACAACAATTTTAGAGTAATAGATGAAAAAGAATATTTAACATTATCATCAGCTTCTCAAAGAAAAGAAGGAATGGTGGGAAGTTCAGACTAAAAAGGAATTTAAATGAAAAAACAATGCTATGGTATTACTATAGATTTAAAAAAAGATGATAAATTAAGTGACTTTGCTAAAAATCTTTTAAAAGATTACTATATGAGTGAAGATGAGAAATCACCTCAAGAAAGCTTCGCAAGAGCAGCAACAGCATTTTCAGAAGATAAAAAATTAGCGCAAAGAATATATGATTATGCAGCAAGTGGTTGGTTTGTTTTTAGTTCACCTATTTTGTCAAATGCACCAAAACCAAATCAAAAGTCTAGAGGCATGCCTATATCTTGTTTTTTAACTTATGTAGATGATTCGCTTGAAGGATTAGTTTCTCATACAGAAGAGTTAAGGTGGATGTCAGTAAAAGGAGGCGGTGTTGGAGGTCACTGGAGTGATATTAGATCAAATAGTGATATATCACCTGGCCCTATTCCTTTCTTAAAAACAGTAGACAGTGATATGACAGCATATCGTCAAGGAAAAACTAGAAAAGGAAGCTATGCAGCTTACATGGACATTAGTCATCCTGATATATTAGAATTTTTAAACCTTAGAGTTCCTACTGGAGGAGATGTTAATAGAAAATGCTTTAATCTAAATAACGCTGTAAATGTTACAGATGAGTTTATGGAAGCAGTATTAAATGGTGACAATTGGGATCTTAAAGATCCTAATGACAGTTCTGTAAGAGAACAAATTGACGCTAGAAAGCTCTGGCAAAGAATAATTCAAGTTAGATTTAGAACAGGAGAGCCTTATGTTAACTTTATAGATGAAGCTAACAGACATTTACCAAAGTTTCAAAAAGACCTAGGTTTAAAAATTCATGGAAGTAACCTTTGCAATGAAATACATTTAGCAACTTCTAGTGAAAGAAGTGCTGTTTGTTGCTTAAGCTCTCTTAATATTGAAAAATATGATGAATGGAAAAACACGAGTATTGTTGCTGATCTTATAGAGTATTTAGACAACGTAATTTCTTATTTTGTTAATAACTCTCCTAAAACTTTGTCTCGAGCAATAAAGTCTGCTAGAGCTGAAAGAAGTCTAGGCTTAGGCGCTATGGGATTTCATGCTTACTTGCAATCAAAAAACATACCATTTGAATCCAGTATTGCTGTTGCTGCAAACAAAGGAATATTTATGGATATCAAAGAAAAGGCAAAACAACAAACACATAAGTTGGCAAAAGTTAAAGGTGAGTGTCCAGATGGTAAGGGATACGGTGTAAGAAACTCTCATCTTCTTGCAATAGCACCTAACGCAAACTCTTCAATTATAGCAGGAACATCTCCTTCTATAGAACCTTGGAAGTCAAATGCATATACACATAGAACAAGAGTTGGTTCTTACTTAGTTAAAAATCCACACTTAGAAAAAGTTTTAAAAAGTTACTGGTCTAAAGATTTCTATAGTATAGATTATAATGAGTGGCTAAGTAAACAATGGAAGTCCATAATTCTATCAGAAGGTTCTGTTCAACATTTAGATTACATGTCAGACTGGCATAAGGAAGTATACAAAACAGCTTTTGAGCTCGATCAACGGTGGATAGTAGATCATGCAGGTGACAGACAACAATTTATATGTCAAGGACAGAGTGTTAATTTGTTTTTTCCAGCAGGCACTGAAAAGTCTGTTGTCAATGCAGTTCATATTCGAGCCTGGAAAAAGAAGTTAAAAGGGCTGTATTATCTTAGAACAAATGCAGGAGCATCAGCTGAAAAGGTTAGTCAAAAAGTAGAGCAAAACAAGCTTCAAGATTTTGCTGATCCTGATGATTGTTTGAGTTGTCAAGGATAATTTATATTATACGAATATTTTACAAAGGTTAAAGACATGTCATTATTAAAATATAATACAACATACAAGCCCTTTAAGTATCCTTGGGCCATGGAGATTGCTGAGTCACATGAGAAGATACATTGGGGTAGCTGGGAAGCTAAGCTAGCAGAAGACGTAAATCAGTGGAAAGGTGGTAAAATTTCTTCTATAGAAAAAAACCATATTACACAAATCCTTAGACTGTTTACACAAAGTGATGTTCAAGTAGGCGGAAACTATTGTGATTTGTTTATTCCTAAGTTTAAGAATAATGAAATTAGGAGTATGCTATTAAGCTTTGCAAATCGTGAAGGCACACATCAACGTAGTTACGCTCTGCTCAATGATACGTTAGGTTTACCTGAAGAAGAGTACAGTGCTTTCTTAGAGTATAAAGAGATGAGTGACAAGATAGAGTTTATGCAGCAGAATGATGTGTCTACTCGAAAAGGTTTAGGATTAGCATTAGCACAATCAGCATGCAATGAAGGAATGAGTCTTTTCTCTGCTTTTGTCATGCTTCTTAATTATCAGCGATATGGTAAGATGAAAGGAATGTGTGAGATTGTTGAATGGTCTATTCGAGACGAAACAATGCATGTTCAAGGAATGACTAGATTATTTAGAGAATATGTTGCTGAACATCCTCGAGTTGTAAATGATGACTTTAAAAAATCAATTTACAAAATGTACCGAGAAGCTGTTAAGCTTGAAGATAAAGTTATTGACTTAGCGTATGAAATGGGTGCAATTGAAGGTTTAGATAAAGATGAGGTAAAAATATACATTAGATATCTAGCTGATAGAAGGCTTATTCAGCTAGGATTGAAGCCTAATTTTAAAGTAAAGACAAATCCTTTAGACTGGCTTGACTGGATTATTAACGGCGACAGCTTTAAGAATTTTTTCGAAGGGACTGTAACTGATTATAACGCTGACGGTATGGGCGGGTCAGATTGGGGTTGGGAAATAATTGGAGGATAAAATGAATAAAGAAATATTGTTTTTTAGCTCACCTTGGTGTGGGCCATGTAGACAAATAAAATCAATGTTAAGCAAAGAAATTATTAGCGAGCTCGGCATAAGAATTGTTGATATAGCTGATGACATGGAGACAGCTACAGCTCATGAAGTAATGAACGTTCCTACTTTTGTTAAAATCGTAGAAGGTGTTGAAGTTGCTCGAGTAATAGGAATGACAACTATTGATACACTAAGAAAGTTGTAAATAATAGATAATAGTAATATAATATAACTTATATTTAAGGAGGGAATTAAATATATGAATTTTCTAACAGAAATATCACCATTAATAAAAACAATTGAGTTAAAGCAAGAACCTATAATTATTGTTGTCAATGAGTTTAATGAAGAAGCAGCGACAGAGTTTTCTACAGCTATGAGCTTAGCACAAAATACTGGACAAAAAGTTGTGCCTGTTGTAATTGATTCTTACGGCGGACAAGTTTATTCACTTATGTCAATGATTTCTTCAATAAAATCTTCAACTATTCCTGTTGCTACTATTGTGCAAGGCAAAGCAATGAGTTGTGGTGCAATATTATCTTCTTTTGGCTCTGATGGTCTTAGGTTTATGGATAAAGATGCCACAATGATGATACACGACGTATCAGGATACGCTTTTGGAAAAGTAGAAGAATTAAAGGCAGATGCTAGGGAGTCAGAAAGATTAAATAAAAAGGTTTATAAAATGATGGCTAGAAATTGTGAAAAGCCTGATGAATATTTTTCAAACTTAATTCATGATAAAGGTCATGCAGATTGGTTTTTAGATGCAGAAGAAGCGAAAGAACATAATATTATTAATCAAATTAGAGTTCCACATTTAAAAGCTTCTGTTGTTGTTGAAATAGATATGGAATAAAGTAATATATAATATAAATTAATTTTAAGACCATGACAAAAAGTCCAGATCAACATGGCATTATAAAGAAAGTTTTCTTTATACTAAAAGGAATATAAAATGGAACAGTTTAAAACATTAAACAAAGATAAAGATTATGTGATATCGCTCCAACAAGAAGTAGGTGTTACTGCAGACGGTGTTTACGGTCCTAATACACATAGAGCTGTAAGGAATTACTATGGCATGCCTATTATGATGCATATGGGCAAAGTTGTACCTATAGACTCACCTTTAGAGATAGACTGGTCTACGTCTCTATACGAGCTAGATGACGGAACAAAAAACTGGTATAACAGAAAATCAGATCCTAGCACGATTTGTGTTCACTGGGGTGGTTTAAATACAAGACATTGCTATAATGTTTTTAACTTAGCTAAGGGTAGACATGTATCATCACACTTTCTTATTGGTAAAAATCATAAGACAGACGAATATGAAATTTTGCAATGTCTAGACACAGGATTAGTTGCATATCATGCAGGTAAATTCAATAAACATTCTATAGGTATCGATATTTGTATGCATCCAGAAGAAAAGTATTGGGAACGTACAAAAAAATGGTACCCAGATGCTAGACTTGAAGTTTGTAAAATTCCTGATAGACGTGTTAAAGGTAGAAAAACTGTAATGATTGGAGAAGAATTATCTGAACTTTCAAGAGACTTTTTGCAATCATTAAGAGAATCAACAGGTTTGTTAGAAAAGCCGGTATGCGAAAGCTTAGAAGTAATGCCTGTAGCTGAAGCATCAAAATTTAGCATTGTAGGACATCACAATATATCAGCAAAAAAGTGGGATGTTATACCATGGGCAGAAAAGTTATACTACGGATTAGACAAGGAACTTTTTTAAAGGTTATTTATGGAAAAATTACGTTATTTATACAATGATAAAATTGGCAGTGTAGAATTAGTTCAACATATGGGAGAAGATATAACTGTAGTTAATTCTGCGAGAGTATCATTTGGTGTACAAAAACAAAAAATAGACGAAAAAGATAAAAAGCTAATTAGCTATCTTATTAAGCATAGACACACTTCTACTCTCGAGCATAATATTGCAACTTTTAGAATTAAAGTTCCTTTGTTTGTTAGGTCTCAACATCATAGACACAGAACGTGGAGTTATAACGAAATATCTAGAAGATATACAGACGCTGATATACAGTTTTATGAGCCTTTGAGCTTTAGAACTCAACACAAAAGTAATAGACAAGCTTCAAATGCAGAAGATACAATCAACCCAGAAATAGAAATTAAAAGTGACATATGCTCAAAACCTTTAATTAAACTAGCTTCTAAAGCTATTGTTGATCATCATGACAGCTGTATAAAGCTTTTTGATAACTTACTTGCAGCAGGTGTCTGTAGAGAGCAGGCAAGAGGAATATTACCTCAAAACTTATACACAGAATATTATGCAACTGCAAATCTAAACAATATTTTAAAATTTATTGACTTAAGAACACACGAAGGTGCACAATGGGAAATACAACAGGTTGCATTGGCAATGTTAGATATTATAAAAGATCTGTGGCCAGAAACAGTAAATGCTTATAGAGAAACTAGAGGCGTGTAAATATTAAATTAATATTATATAATTAATCCATAATTATTATTATATTCTACACGAGGTTATAATAATGATTATAGAAGAAAAAAGACGTCTTATTCTCGAGAGACATAAAGATTTAATCAATGCGTTAGTAAGATGCAGAATAATGATTGAAGACAGAGAAGATCCTACTGTATTAGACATAATGACAGATATGAGGGCTCTTGAAGGAATTGTTACTGTTAGACAAACCCGACCAATCAGTGATCCAGTTACAAATGCAGGGCATAGAATAGTAGAGCTAAATGTCTCATATATTCCAAAGTTCATAAGTGAAGAAAACAAATTAAAAAAAGTAGCAAAATTAATAAAATCAGTTGAAGGTGTTGATATGATTAAGGTTATGGAGCACGACAACGATATTATTAATCAAAGATTACAAAAAAGACCAATGATTTTATAGGATAAAAATGGAAAATAAAGATTTTAAATTAGATGACAATGTTATTGCACACATTGCAAGAATTTTACAGGTTTCAATGCTTACTGGAACTGATATTATTGATCATATGAGAATGATTAGATTTACTTGTAAAGATGAAAAGTTAGTATTGCAAGATGAGTACGCAAAAATTTTTGATGGATCTTTAGACAACATGCTTAAAAATGCGCAAGAAAAGAAAGATGACTAATGAACAAAGACAAATTGTTTGATATTTTTGAAAAGCGTGAAAGTTTTATGCATTTAATTAAGCAAAAATTTGAAGACTCTTACCCACAGTGGCCAGTTGATTTATCAACAAAAAAAGCACAGCATACATGTAGAGAGACAGCGCTTAAAGGTGTTGAAGAAATGTTTGAAGCACTTGGTCATCTAAAAAACTGGAAGCCTCATCGCGAAACAGAAATGCCTGAAATTGATAGAGAAGAGTTCTTAGAAGAAATTGTAGACGCTTTTAATTATTTTTTCTCTCTAATGATTTTAATCGGAGTTGACGTTGAAGAATTCTATACAGCTTTTTTAAGCAAGGATGAGATCATAAGAAATAGAATTATTCAAGGATACTAGATGTGATAAGTAAGCATGACACAATTAGTTTGTTTGGCAACAAAAGCCTAAGAGCGTCATGCTTTGTATCATATGTGTGGAATATAATAGAAGACAAAATATTATATGTTCTAGGTATGACAAACAGTAATACAATTACTGTTTATATTGACAATGACAGCATAATATTTTCAGCTACTTCTAATCATAACATATTATGCGTTGAAAGATTTAACTTTTTTTACGATCATGTTTTAACATCAATGACAGACTTATGCATAACTTTAACTGTAAACTTTATATCTTCTAAAATAAAAAAAATAAATTATGACATGTGCTCTTTTTACTATGACATAGAAAACAAAGAAGATGATGGTATGATAGAAATATACTGTGACGCTTACTATGACATTGAAAGCTATAAAGATTTTAAGACAGAAATTACAATTCAACTAGCAAGAGAACTGCAGTATCTTATACATAGGAATATTATTGAAAGCAACATCGATACATGTGAAGTTGCAAAAATAGATTCAGTTTTTGAATGTGTTAATATTGTTAGAAAAGTAAAGAGTATAAGTTTTAAATCAGCAGCTGATTATTTACTTAATATAGATAAAGTGTCTATAGAAGAATATCAAGAAGTGTGTAATATAAACAAAGAGGTTGAACATGAAATCAGAAAACAACAATAAAACTAGGCGAAGCGATTTAGCTTATGAGGCAAAAGATCTTTTACAAAAAGCTTCACGTGTTCCTACAAAATGGTTAGATATTTTTAATGCTATAGAAATGTTTAGAAAAAAAGTACAAGCAGGAAGAGATTCATACGACTCTACAGCTAACGATTCGCAAGTAGGTCTAATGTCACCAATGCTTGTCATGTTTGCTTTAATGCTTGAGACTAACATGTTAATGGAACCATTAGACACAAACATAATAATAAACATACTTTCAGATAATTTCCGTGAAGAAAGGCACATTGAAACGCTTAAAGAGCTACTGCGTACACTTCACCCAGAAAAAAAAGAGTTTAAATGAAAAATAATTTAACTATTAAAAGCTTACTAAAGCTTCAAGACAATTTTTCTTCTACATTTTATGATAAAAAAACAATGTCAGCAAAACAAAAAGAAGAAATGTTAAAAACAATTACATTAGCAATGCATCATGAAGTATCAGAAATTGTTTCTTCTTCTAACTTTAAAGTTTTTGATAAAACTGACTATGAAGTAGATAAAGATAAGATTTTATATAATTCTATAGATGTGTTTAGATATCTAATGGCAATAATGAATCTTTATGAAATATCTAGCGAAGAATTTATTTCTTCATTTGACGAGAGAGATATTCATTTAAAAGTAAGCAAGAACATTAAAAGCCCAGAAACATCTCAAAAGGTTATTGTTGTTGACATAGATGACGTTGTTTGTGACTTTCGTAACTATTTTAATAATTGGTTGTATAAGACTTACGGTGTTTACGTAGATCAAAATAATACTTCTTACTATTCTTCAAAAGAAGTAAAAAATAAAGGTTTGAGTCCTGAAGGTGTTTTTGAAAATTTCATTTCATGTAATGAATTTCTTAACATTCCACCAATAGATAGCATGGTAAAATTTCTAAGGTTGGCAAAAGAAGAAAATATATACATTCAGCTCCTTACTTCTAGACCAAGCAGCAATTTAAAATGTAAATATCAAACTTATGCTTGGCTAGAAAATAACAATATACCTTTTGACAATTTAGACTTTGCGGCAGAAAAATATATTTGGGTTGCAAAACGTGACTTTTATTTAAACGGGAATTTAATGTGTGCTATAGATGACAGTCCTAAACATGCAATGGAGTACGCAACTCACGACATTAAAGTCTTTGTACCAAAAATGCCATACAATGATCAAATAAGTCATGAAAACATACATCACTACGTTCTTGAAGACTTAGAAAAATTTAAATTTTAATTACGTGTAAATATTGTCAACACGTATTATAATATTAAAGTAATAAGAAAAAATACTTTATATGATATTAAAAACAAATCACGGAGAAATATATGCCTGTTAACAACAATCTTGAACCAGTAGCACTTCCTATGCAGCTTAAGTTTGGACAAGATCCAGTTACAAATTACATTAACAATCTAGAATCACTAAAAGTAGAAGTAATTGATGCGCCTACAAGAGAACAAGCACAAAATATTGCTTGGCACATGACAAAAGCAACATGGGCAGATTCACCTTCTGAAACTGATTTTAAGAACTCAACACCCGAAGAGGCTTCTACAAATCTTCAAGATGTACTTAATTTTCGTGCACTTCCTACTCCAATGGAGTGTTTAGGATTTACATTTAAGATTAGTGGTATTGATGTACAAACTGTTACACATCTTATTCGTCATAGAGCAGGATCTTTTGCAGCACAATGTACAGGTGACAGAGACTTGAGACACGATAATGCACTAGTTCCTGAGTCAATTGAAAACTGCAGAAAAGATGATGATGACTTTTATTTTAGGTATTTAGATATTGTCAAGGAAGCAAAACTACTATACTCTGAAATGGTTGATAGCAAAAAAGTTTCAATGATGGACGCAAGAGTAATACTTCCTAAGTGCATGGAGACTTTTTATATTGCAAGATTTAATCTTAAAGACTTGATCGGTTTTATTAAACAACGTCAAGACGTTCAAATCCAACCTGAGGTTGATAATATTTTAGCAACGCGCATCGCACGTGCTGTTTGTGAAGCAATTCCAGAAGTATCAACTTGTCTAGACTTTAACAAGCCTGATATGCACTACGTAAGAACTTTTAGAGTTAAATTGCCAGATGGAACTTACACTTCTCGTGGAACAAATCTATATCAGCCAGAACCTAAAAATGATTTATTTGATTATAATGAAAATGATTCAATATACCAGTGCAAAAGAGAAGACTTAAATGGTAATAAGTCAGGTGAAGAAAAAGTATTTACACGAATGTGGAATGACGATGTAAAAGCTGTAAGTTTAATTAAACAAAAACTTAATAGCGAATTTTAGTGTAAAACTGTTATAGACAGTACATATTAATGAAAAATAATTAAAAACTTGGTAATTTATTTATAAAAGGAACAATTCAATGAAAAAGATTTATCTTGCTAGCGGTTGGTTTAATACTAAACAAGCTGATGAGCTTACTGAGCTCGAGCGTATTTTTGATGAAAGAAAAGAACATTTTAATCTAGCATCGCCTAGAAGGATCTTTGTTTGTCCACCAGACGCGCCAAAAGAAGTTCAAAACGAAACTTTTGAAGGTAATTTACATCACATAAAAACAGCAGACTTTTTGCTTGTTAACACAAGAGACAAAGACATTGGAACAATTTGGGAAGCTGGATATGCATATGCATATGACAAGCCAATTATTTATTTTTGCGCAGGATTACCAGAAGGAGCAAAATTTAATTTAATGCTAGCTAGAAGTGGTATTAAAGTTTGCACGTCTTTTGATGAATTAGAAGACTATCTGGATAGAACAATTAAAATACGTTCATTTATAAATGAGCCATACTCAGCTTCAATCGAGTAAGCATGAACAATAAAAACTTTAAGCAAGATAAGTTTTGGTCTCTAAAAGACACAACAAACTATTTTTCTGCAAACATTAACAAGTTATTATTTAAACCTGATGTTGTAAGGTTGTTTTATTTTAAAAACTCTTATTTACTTAAAGTCAGACTTCGTAGACTTAACAATCAAGAAGTCTTTGTTTCTCCTACAAGCTTTATGTCACAATTTTTTCCGCATGGCTTTTACCAGTGTGTCTATCAAAACAAAAAATACACGTTTACAGATGATGACATTATAGAAGTAATAGATGTTTAATATGAGTACTAGATATATTATATGTTCAGACAAAAATATCACAATCTATGGTGATGTATTCGAAGAAAAAAATGTTTATTTTAAACATAACAATTTAGAAAATTTTTCTATTCTTTCGGAAAATAAAAATTCTTTCTTAGAAGTCATCGTTGACAGTAAGCAGCTTAAAAATATTTGTGAGTTATACATTGAATACTTAGAAAAAAATAATAAGCTTGCCTGATGTCTGACAATGAAGCTGAGTTAAAAATAGGGGACTTAATTGAATTTAACTATTTATTTTCTAATGAAAAAAACAAAATCGGTATTGTGCTTGAAATTAAAAAAGATTTAAATTTTTGCTATATGATAACAATTTTAAGTAACAATCTTTTAGAAAAAATACCTTGGGGTATTTTAGAAAGTAAAGTTCATAAATTATGAAAAAAATAAAAAAATACAGTGTTTATAAAAGTGGTTTAAGAATTGGCGACTTAGTAACTTATGATGCTTTTTTATTTACTAATAAAAGAACACACGGCTACAAAAAAACTTCTTTAGTTTTAAATAGAAAACTTTTGTTTAAACAAGATACAAGTTATGGTATTAAATCATTTTACGAATACGAAATGATGGATTTTACTAAAAATAATAAACATAATTTAAATACAATTAAAACACAAAACATGTCAATAAAAAGTGTTAATACAGCAAATAAAAGGTAAAAATGAGAATAGCAATTACTGGAGAAAAAGGATTTATTGCAAGAAATCTTGCAGTTGAAATTAGTAAAAACAATCATGAATTTATTTCTTTAGACAACTCGTCTTATGCAAATGAGTTTATGAACTATACAAAGTCTGAAGAAGTTTGTGTACATAGTAATACTGTTGATAAGTGGGTTGAATTATTTGATGAGTTAGAGTTAGATGTTATAGTTCACAACGCTGCTGTAGTTGGAACTGATGTTGTAGCTCTTAATCCTAAAGATGCTGTACTGACAAATGTGTTAGGCACTAAAATAATTACAGAGGCAGCAAACATTTCAGGTCAAACAATAGTATATACTGGCACAACAGTAATTTATGATACTTTTGAGTATCAAGACAAAGAGTTGTCTGAAGAAAGTAAAGTTTTTCCTAGGACTGATTATGCAATACAAAAGTATGCTGGAGAAATGATTGTACGAAACAATGCAAAAGAGTGGCTAGTTACTAGGCCTTTGTTTGCTTACGGTGGTGAAGGTGATATGAACTCACTTATAGCAAAATCTTTGTTTGCTATTAAAAACAACATAAAAAACGTTGACATGTTTCTTAATCCTGAAAAGATTAAAGATTATATGCACGTAGAAGACTTTTGTTATAGCGTAATACAGCTTATTAATTCAAAAATTAGAAATATGGATTTTAATATTACAGCAGCAAACCCACACTCAACGCTAGAGATTGTTAATATGATTGAAGAAGTAACAGGAAAAAGCTTAACTGATTATATTAAGTGGCATCCGGAAACTGACTATCTTGGAAATCATAGGTTAAGTAACAACAAGTTTCAAGAATTTATGGGATTTACAAAGACTAGACTTTTAAAAAGTGGTATTAGTCAATCATGGGAATCAATTCAAAATTCAGAAAGTAATTATAATCCTCTTAAACATCTAAAGCAAGCAAAAGAAGAAAGTGTTGACTTAAAAGAATTTTTTCCTATGTTTTAAATTATTTGAACAAATAACCATAAGTAGCATCATAATTAAAAACAGGAGATTACTTATGGCTAGAAAAACAAATAAAATAGAATTGACATGCAAAAATTGTGGTAATAATTACCATTTGCCACCTTCTAAAGCAGGAAGGTCAAAGTTTTGCAGCAGATCTTGCAAAGATGAGAGCTCAACTATACATAACACAAAAGCTAATTGTTTATGTTGTAAAAAAGAATTTGTTGTAAAAAAAGGAAAGAAATATTGTTCTAGAGACTGTTACATTAAAGTTAACAAAAAGCCTAGAATTGATTTAAGCTGTGACTTTTGTGGTAAAAATTATCAAAAGCCAATTGGTGAAGCAACAAAATATTGTTCAAAAACATGTCAATACACAGCACAAAGCAGTGGATTTCATGAAATACCTTCTAACGGAAGGATGGGATTTAGATATGACTTACCTAACAACTATTTTTTTAAATCATCACTAGAGGCTGATTATGCTAGGTGGTGTGAAGCAACAAAAAAACCTTATGTATATGAACATAAAACGTTTACTGTTAAGTATGAAGGAAGAGATAAACAATATACACCAGACTTCTACCATCCAGACGAAGATAGATATGTAGAACTAAAAGCAATTAGAAGAGATAGAAAATTTAACTCAAATCTTCTTGCAGCTGATTTATTAAAAGAAAATGGTCTAAACATAGATGTTCTTTTAATGCACGAATTTTATACTCAGATAAAACAAAGTGGTCACTACTGGTTAGTTGATAACATAGAAAACAAAAACTACTTAGGAACAAAACACTTGATATATTTAAAAAAGAAACAACAGAATGTATGAGAAAGCAAAGTTAGTATTAAATAAAAATTGCATTGGAGAACTTTACAATTTAAGGTTTAGTTACAGTAATTATAAGTTTAAGCTTGAAGCAACTGCTTGTTTGCTTTTAAAAATAAAAAATAGCAAAGTTACTTTTTTAACTGAAGGTAAAATATCCATGTTTGATTTATATGACAAGGACATTGTGTTATATGCAAAAAAAACTTCGTAATGAAAAAGGCTTTGCTTCTGCTGTCACATTGTTATTAGCAGCTGTACTAGCAGTCTTATCATATAAGATTATAATGATAGCAAGAATTGCTATTAATGTAGCAAAAGAAAAGCAATCGCTTGATGCATGTGCAATGTATGCAGGATTAAATATTTTAAAGACTAATGACACTGAAAATATATGTCATGCAAGATTTTTTGATGAATGTGTTAGTCACCTTGAAATAGTTAACATTAACGGTCAAATGCAATGTATAGATGAAGGATTAGTTTGCAATAATTTAAACGAATGTAAAAGAGTAATAAAAGTTTCTTCTACATATAATCCAGGAATACGAAACGTTACAAAGTCTGTCGATGTTCATATAAATGAAGAAGAGCATAACGTTGACTTAATTGATGCTGCAGTAATACTTTTGCTAGACTACAGCGGCTCAATGAGCGGTAATAGAATACAACAGTTAAAAAACACAGTTAATCAATTTATAAGTTCGAACTTTAATCTAAGTTACTCTGTTATTCTTTATAATAGCGATATTATATCATCAACAGAAATTGGTAAAAGTATTCAACACGATAATACAGCAGCGTCAATTGTCAACAATAATAATCCAAATGGAGGTACTAATTTCATAAAGCCTTTAAATAAAGCTTTGCAACAAATATCAAGCACTAATTATGAAGCGTATTATATACTCTTAATATCAGATGGCTCTCCAAACGAAGGTATAAATTCATCTCAGTCTCTTGTCCAAAACAATATAATGAATATTAGTGATGAAAATTGTATTTATACAACTAATTCTAACCCTTGCACTACGATTTACACCCTTGGTGTAGACAATGCGAATACTGAAGCACTTCGCTCTATAAGTGGGAACACACTTAGCTCAGCTTCTAACGATTTTTCTTTTGTTGTTAACGCAAATCAAGTAACTGCAGCATTTAATGCTATTATAAAAGAAATAATGTGCAGGATTGGACCGGTTATTGGAGGAGAAGGACTAAATGTTTTTAACAATCTAGAAATATTAGAAAAAGATATTGACTATTTATATGATAGTGTATACAAGATTATAAAGTTTTATGACGTAGAACCTTTTAATATCTGTACTGAAATGTTAGGTAACAATGCAAATATAACTTTAAGATGGGGAAAGCCAAAGTTATATGTTGAATAGTCATAAAGAAGAAATAAGATTTGTTTCTCAACTAAACAAAGGTGACATGATCGATATTTTTTATTACGGAAAAAAAATAAAAAACAATTGTTTAGTTGTAGAAATTATACAAGATCACTATTTTACAAAAGGTTTAATCGTCTATTTAAATGGAACATCTAAAGAAACAATAGACTTGGAAAACAATGAAGGTCTTTGGGTTAAGAAAGCATCAATTTAATATACTCTACTAAGCCTGATTTGTTTTCAAAAAGATAAACATGATCTCTAAAATAAGACTTACCGCGGTGATCCTGTTTTGAATATATTGTCTTAAGAATTTCTTTTATTTGACTATACTCTTTTTGATCTTTATATTTTGAGAAGTCAAATTGTTGTAATATACACTGAAGTATTGAACTGTGAGAATTCGCAGAAATAACGTTAATTTCCCCTTGCAGATACAAAGTTTTCATTTTAGAAAGAACTGTAAGTATTTTTACTACATCGTTTAAATTTAATGACTCGTGTTTGTATATTTCAATGGCCTCGCTCCCCCAGATCATATCTTCTAATCCTTTAGACACGTTGTTGGAAAGTATTAGTTCGTCAATATACTGACTATCTTCTGTAGGGTTTTCTATAAAGTAATCTATCATTTCATCTTTAAAATTAGGCCCTATTAGATTAAAGTTTTTGTGTTCAACACAAAAAGCAATTAATATACAGAAAAAATCGTTTATATACTCTTTATTTTTATACATTTTACTTAATTCATCAATCGCGACATTAAAATCAGATTTATTAAGTATGTCATTTCTTTCAAGAAAACTAAAAGGAAGCGGAGCATCATCATATATTAAATCATTGTAAACTAGTTCTTCTTTATAACTTCTCATTATATGCTCAACTACTTTTTTGTCATTTGTGTATTTTAAATAGCTTGACATTTCTTGATTTATTGTGTCGTCTCCAAGTCCTTGTGCATTCATTTGTTTTTCTATTCTTAAGATTTGGCTTAAGGTAGCTTTTGAATACATCTCAGCAAATGACGTTTCTTTTCTGGTACTTACTCTATTTACAATCAAGTCTAATATGTCTTTGTTAACTATATCGTTTATTGTTGTTGAGTCTATAGATTGATTTTTAGCATCAACTGTCGATCCACCTTTTTCTTCTAATATGGCTTCACCTTCATACACAGTATATGACAAACAAAGTCTTCTATTCACAGACTTGTCATTATCATAGTCTGTTCTTATAACATAAAACATGTGCAAATTACCTGCGTAATTTGGAAACATGTTATTCCCTGTAGAGACTCCAGTGCACCAACCACTTCTTCTTTTCGGGTCAGTCTCTTCCGAACCGTCAGGTTTTCCATGTGTCCATGCTATTGAACCCTGTATTGTTTTAGGTTCAATCACAATCCAGTCACGACCACTATACACAACGTCAAAGTCTTGATAACTCCCAATTATAGGCTTACCACTCTGATATCTGCATTGTTGCCTAACTTCATTTTTATTAAAACTGGACTTAGCATCTATTTGTTTTCTAAGTTCATCAATAGAAATATTGCCACTACCTATTTGATCTTTAATCTTTGGCCCTACTGATTGATAGATTTTTTTATAATGAAGCTTGCAAACATCTAATATTTCTTTAACGGGCTCTTGAGTTGTATTTATTTCATTTTGAATGACTTGTGTATATTTTGTGATAAATCTATTACTATTCCAAAATTCTATAAAATACTTAATTTCCCTTTCAGATCTTTCTTTTTTCTGTAATGTTTGAATTAATTCATCTCGAGAAATTATCTTGTGCTCGTTAAGAAGAAAAGTCTTCCATTCATTTAATAACTGTGTAGTTTTCACTTAAAACCCTTTTTATATCTTTTCTATTTAGCATGCTTATTTATGATCCTTAGTAATATTAATACGTGTAAATTAAATATTAATTAATTATAATAAATAAAAACAAGAAAGGTATATAATTTGTCTATTGATTTAATAACACCACCAAATAGATTTGTATCGCTTCATTCACACTCAACTTTTAGTACTTTTGATGGTCTAGGATATCCAGCAGATCACATTGATTTTGTTCTTTCTGAATCACAAGGAATGGATGCTTGGGCACTAACAGATCATGGTAATGGTAATGGTCTTGCACATGCTCATTCGCATGCTGTTAAAATGCAAAAAGCAGGCAGAAAGTTTAGACAAATATACGGAGTAGAATTCTATTTTGTTCCTTCACTAGATCAGTGGACTAGCGACTATGCAGATCACAAGCAATCAATTAAAGATGCAAAAACAGCTGCTGCAGCTGAAAAGAAGAGTAAAGAAAAAATCATTATTGATGCTGATGATGAGAGTGGTGGTCTTGTCATAGAGGATGAAGATGAATCTAAAAAGATTGATATACTTAAAGATGAGTGGAAGCGACGTTATCACTTAGTAGTTACAGCAAGAAATAGAAAGGGTCTTAATAATCTATTTACCCTTGTAAAAAAATCATACAAAGACGGCTTTTATAGATACCCGCGCATTGACTTTAAAATGCTTAAAGAGCACGGCGAAGGTTTACATGTCAATACAGCATGCTTAGGAGGCATATACAGTAATAGAATACTTCGTGGTGTAGCTCATGACAAATCACGTGATGAAATCCAAAAAGACCTGCAAAACTTATCAGATAGATTTACAGATGCTGTTGGTATTGAAAACTTTAAGTTAGAGCTACAATTTAACAAACTTAATAAGCAACACGTTGTTAATGACTATCTTATTGAGCATCATAAGCTAACGGGTATTCCACTTATATCAACAGCAGACTCTCATTACCCGAGCAATGACAAATGGCAAGCAAGAGAGTTATATAAAAAGCTTGGATGGTTAGGCAAGAAAGATGGTCTAACGCTTCCAGCATTTGAAGATCTTAAGTGTGAGTTGTATCCAAAAAACGCTCAGCAGATGTGGGATGAGTTTCTTGAAGGTTACAAAGAACACGATTTTTATAAAGGTAACGAGCAGCTAGTTAAAGAGTCAATAGAAAGAACACATGACATTGTCTGGAATGATTTTGAAGATACTTGGATAGATGTAAGTGCAAAGCTTCCAACAATATCAATTCCTAACAAAACACCTTTTAAACACCTATCAGACTTAGTCAAGAACGCTTTAATCAGCGAAGGTTTACATACTAACAAAGAATATGTAGATAGAGCTAAATATGAATTGTCTGATATTAAGTATTTAGGACATGAAGCTTATTTCATTACAATGTATGAAATCTTTAAAAAGGCTGAAACGAAGACATTATTTGGTCCTGCTCGAGGAAGTGGTGGAGGTTCTTTGGTTAACTATCTATTAGGCATTACTCAGCTTGACCCTATTCCTTATAACTTACTTTGGAGCAGATTCTTAGGTAGGCATCGTGTTTCTTGGCCAGACATAGACACAGATGCTGGTGATCGCGATGAACTCATCAATGCAGCTAAAGAGCTATACGGTGATGATGCTGTTATTCCAGTATCAAACTTCAACACACTTAAGCTTAAGTCGCTAGTAAAAGATATTGCAAAGTTTTATGATATTCCATTTGACGAAGTAAATAAGGTAACTGGCCCTCTTCAAGATCAAGTAATGCAAAAAGCAATGGACAAGAATCAAGAAAAGTCTGTGTTCGTTCTTAAGCATGAAGATTGCATGAAACACTCTCCTGAGTATAATTCGTTTATGACAGAATACCCAGAAGTTGCTGAGCATGTTGAAACTTTATTTATGCAGAATAGAGCTATTGGTAGACATGCAGGAGGCGTAATAATAGCAGATGCTGATTCACTAGCTGAATCTATGCCTATTGTTGGTGTTCGTGGTGAACTACAAACTCCGTGGACAGAAGGTATGAACTTTAGAAATCTTGAAGATAACGGATTTTTAAAGTTTGACTTTTTAGGTTTAACACTGCTCAAGGACGTAGAAAACTGTATATATAGAATTCTTAAAAAACAAGGAAATCCTAACCCAACATTCTCAGATGCTCGAGCATTTTTTGATAAGTATTTAAATTGTAGGTTTGTAAAACAGGATGATAAAAAAGTTTGGGAACATGTATATAAGGACGGTCACTTTTGCGGTGTTTTCCAATTTACAGCTGTAGGTGCAAGAAACTTTGCAAAAGAGGCAGAGCCTGATTCAATTGAGGAACTAGCAGCATTAACTGCAATTTACCGTCCGGGACCTCTTAAAGCAAATGTACATAAGAAATATGTTAAAGCAAAGAGAAACGTAGGTGATATAAAATATGAGCATCCTATTATTGAAAAGATACTTGGCCCAACATTTAACTATGTAGTGTTTCAAGAGCAGTTTATGCTTTTAGCACAAGAGCTAAGCGGATTTGATCCTGGCGAAGCTGACAAGCTTAGAAAGACTTTGGTAAAGAAGTCTTTAGATACTCTACATTCTAAAGGCTCAGAAAAGGCAATTGCTAGAGATAAGTTTATTAAAGGTGCTAAAGAGCTAAACGATGTTCCAGAATCAGTATCATCTAAGTTATGGGCAGACATAGAAAATTTTGCTGTTTACGGCTTTAACAAATCCCATGCTATTGCATATGCTATCGGGTCATATTATGCTGCTTGGTTGCATACTCATTATGAGACTGAGTGGCTTGCTGCGATATTGCAATCTGAAAATGGTAATCCTAAAGGCATGTCAAAAGCAATTTCAGAGATTAAATCTTTTGGTTACGAGATTGCTGCAATCGATATAAATCACTCAGGTCTAGAATGGGAATATTCTGATGTGTTGAAAGCCTTTGTGCCGCCTTTGACTTCTCTTAAAGGAGTAGGAGACAAAGCTGTTGAAGAAGTATTTGCAAATAGACCATACAAAAATTTAAATAATTTATTTTATGATACAGAAGGTGCATGGAAACATTCAAAGCTAAACAAAACAGCTTTTTCATCGCTAGCGAAGATGGAAGCATTTAAGTCTCTTGATGAGTTTAAAGATAATACACTTGATAATCATAAACAACTCCATGATTTGATCCTCGATAATTATGCTATTTTAAAGAAAGGTTATTGGGGAATGACAAAAACTGCAGTAAAAAGAGCAAAAAAGAACGAAGAAACAATTGTCCCTATTGTAGATCATTTAATTACTAGATATAAAGTTATTAGTGACTGGTGCAGATCAGAAAAAATAAAGAATTATTTCAATCTCAGCAATGATGCAAGTGATGACCTCCTATTTCCACCTAAATTAATAAATCGATTAAAACAGAAACAAATTAACAGCGTATTTGATATACCACAAGGTGAAAGAGGAATTGGCTGGTTTACAGTTACTGAGGTAATACATAAGACAACAAAGAATGGTAAGGCTTTTATGCGCTGGAAGTGCGTTGACTCAGATAATCGTAGTGGCTGGCTACGTGTGTGGGGAAGCATTGAAGAAGGAGTTGAATTTAGTACATGGCTTGTAGACGTAAAGAATGATGCTGGTTGGGGTATGTCTACTAATTTAGGCAAGCTTAAAAAGATTAATGCTTTTGATTAAATAAAAGTTTATTTTAGTCTTCCAATTATTATTTTCATATATACATTCTTCTGTCTACTGTTTTAATTATATTTTAAATGCACTTTTTATATATCTAAAACTAATAAATGTTTTTCTTTTAGAAGTTCAATAATATTAGCGTTGTCTTTTCTATAAGTTTTGCTTAAAGGGCTTTCTGGCCACATATACCCCATATGGTCCATAGCAGAAAACTGTGAAGTATCATCAGACGTCTGTGGTGTTAAAGGCATTAGCTTTCTAACGCCTTGATCTTCCCACTGATCTGGATACTCTTTTTTGTAATAAGAAATATCATCAGGATTAATATCTAGCTGTTTAGCAACGACATCATTTCTTTTAACGTAATTTTTCCAAACTTTAATTGCTTCGTCTGTGACTGATGCAGAGTCTGGCTTTATTCCTGCATTTAAATTGTTAGAAACAAATTCTATAACAACTTCATACAAAAGAGGACCCATTCCTTTTTTTGTGTCGTGTGTTTTTTTTATGTACCAAGTAGAGTTAACTTCATCTTTTGCTTTGCCTGGAGCTTCAACATCAGGGTTGTCATATTCTGAAGCTAGCTTTGCTTTAGATGACATTATTTCTATGCAGCCGTATAATTGCGGCGCTAATTCATGTTGTTTTTTTTCTTTGCTATTTAAATACAAATTAACATTAGAAAACATTGATTTTTCTTTGCTTACATAACCAATATTATATTTGTTAATGTTTTCTTTTTGAATTTTTATTTTATACTCTAAATTGCTGTTAAAATTAATTTCTTCTAGTTTATTTATTTGTTTATATATTTTTTCAATACTAACTGGTTTATCTTCTTCACTTTCATTTAAAAAGTTTTTCCACTCTTTAATTAGCATTTTAAAGTTTTTGTTATTCATTATTTTCCCAACTATTTTTTCATTGTTTTGTAAATTTAATTATTATATTATATAATAATTTTAAAAAGGATTTAAATGAGATTTTTAAATATTAATATAGAAGGTCCTGATTGTAGTGGTAAGACTACACTTTTTAATAGAATTCATAAAGAAACAAGCTTTAAGTACAACATACAAGACAGAAGCTGTATGTCAATGTATGTTTATGCAAAATTGTATGAAAGAGATAACGCTTCTTTTTGGTTTGATAAAGTTCTTGAAGACATTAAACGATTAGATACATTATATATTGTTCTTTTACCTTCAAACCATACTGTGTTAGAAAGACTAAGAAAAAGAGGTGATGAGTTTCAAGATGAAGAAAGCATTATGGATGTCAAACGTTTATTTTACAACTTAGTTAAATGCGGATTTGGTAACTTTCCAAATGTTTTAGTGCTAGAAGACATTGAAGATTTAACGCAGAAAGTTGATATGTGTTTAAGCTTTATTGAAAGTTTAAATGAATTTCCTAGTGGCGACTTAATAAAGTCTATTGTTATTAATAGCGGCAGAAACGAATTAGTTGACGTACAATGCAAGGAAGTAGTTGACATTAGCTCTTTAGACTACACAGCATTAAATTTTCCTGAAGAAAAATCGTATTATGAAAAAATTACTACAGATATTGAAAATAAGATCTTTAAAGAATTTGCAGGTTTAAATTCACATAATACACCACAAAAACATGACAGTAGAAGATTTGTTTATACTGATGCAAGTTGTATATCGCTTATTCATGCTTTGTTTCGAAAGAACAGACTAAACGTTTCAGTGACACTTAGATCTTCAAATGTAATTAAAACACTCTGGGCAGATTATGAATTTTTAAAGATAATTAGTGTAAAATTAGCAGAACTTATGCAACTTGACGAAAGCATACCAGTCGATTTGACTATTAATATAAGGTCTGCACATATTGTACCTTAAGGAAATTAAATGAATCCGTTTTTTAAAATATATACGGGTCCAATGTTTGGATCAAAAACAACAAGGCTAGTAGCAGAAATCGATCGTTCTTCTTATAAAGACAGAAAAATTTTTGCTTTTAAAGCAAAGAAAGATAAAAGATACGACGCTGAATCTATATCTACACATAGTGGTGTTACATGGCCTGCAATTTGTATCAATGATGCACTAGAAATATTTGACTATTTAAACGATGATTATAATCTTTCTAATGTGTTAATTGCTGTAGACGAAGCTTTTATGATTAAAGGAATTGATGAAGCTTTAATTTCTTTATTTTTTAAAGGCGCTAATATTGTAGTTTCTACAATTCAATTAGATGCAAACGAAAGACCTTTTGAAAATATAAAAAACATGTTGCCTTTTGCAACGCATATTGAAATTTGTCCGGCAGTTTGTACAAAATGCAATAACGATGCTTATTATACAGCAGCAATGTTTGACATAGATAACGCAACAGATGAAGAGCGAGTTGGTTCTAAAGACATGTATGAGCCAAGATGCTCAAAACATTACAAGGCATTTTTTAAATATGAATAGAGAATATTTATTTAAAAAAGGTAGAAAAGCATGTCAATAAAATTTAAATCAGCAGAAATGTACTATGGAATACGTGTATACATTTCTGAAAATTCAGACAAAGATTTTTATTTAACAAAATCTTTGATTAACAACTTAAAAAACGTTGAAATAAAATTTAGACAAAATAGAATAAATACACCGGTAGCAGACTTATTTAAACATCTTGTTATAATAAAAGGAAGTAAAGAAAGAAGTAGTATTGACAAGATACATAAATCTGGAGCTGCTAATTGGAGGGCTTTTTTTAATCCAGACACAGAGACTATAGCTTTTGACTTGCAACACTTTAAAAACGAAGAAGCATTAATTAATACTTTAGTTCATGAAATAGGTCATGCAATACATGTTAAATTTGTAACGCCAGATGCTAGCAAATACATTTCAGTAGTAGGAAAACAATATGTTAATGTTATAGTTAGTCTCAAAGACCTTAAAAGTATTGTTGAACAAAACGTACATGACGACGACTTGTGCATGAGACTTATAAAAAAAGCTGAAGATGTATTTTATGATTTTGCAGATTTACTAGATAACAGTATTAATTCTTCAGACTACGATGAAAATCATAAAACTTCAAATATTTCTTTCCAAATATGTGAAGAATATGAACTGTATCTTAAGGAAAAAGGAATTAAAACTTATGTTTCAAAAATTGAAAAAATGATTAGTGTAATAATGAAATTTATACCTTCTGAGTATGGTGCCACAGAAGAGAAAGAGTTTTTTGCTGAGTGTTTTAGGCAGTTTATTTTAAGCCCAGATGATCTTTCTTTGAACAATAGAAACATGATCATTAATGCATTAACATATTCTAGAGCACAAGGTAAAGAATTAATGCAGGCACATAAGCTTTTAAAAAACTATGTTAGATATATTATTGATTAATTATTTTAAATTATTACAGCAGGCGTCGAAGTCCTTTCGAGTCAATTTATAAATCTTACACCAGTTTTTTATTCTTTTTTCTTTGCGCTCGTAGTATCTATCACCATCAATATTACAGATTTCTCTTGCGTCTTCTTCCTGCTCCTGAGTAAAGTGTCTTCCAGGAAAGTATGGATGATCAGGTGCATTTGAATAATAATCCATTTGAGAAACCTCGCCTCTTTCAAATGCACCTCGAAATGCAGTAGGCGAGTTATAACCTGAGTGTGCAATGTATGAGTCTCTCTGATCATCTTCTAGCAACACTTTTCTTATAATTCTTCTTAAACGGCTTTCTGTAATTTTCATATCTCTTACTTTCTTTGTAAATTTTAAAATAATGTACACAATTAAATATTAAGTAAATATAATAAAAAGGTAAATAATGGAAAATATAGCTCGTCCCTCTTGGGACAAAATATGGATGACAATGGCAGAAACTATTGCACAAAGAAGTCATCATTCTACTTTCAAGGTAGGCGCTATTATAGTAACGTCAGATAATACACAAGTGCTTTCTTTGGGGTATAATGGTAATGCTGCAGGATTATCAAACGTACCTCAATCTGAAGAACCTGGCTGTAGTGGTTTATTACATGCTGAAATTAATGCTTTACTTAAGCTGGATTATAATAACCCAAAAGATAAAGTTATGTATTTGACGTTAAGCCCTTGCACAAACTGCGCGATCGCTGTTATTAATAGTGGAATAAAAAAAGTAGTCTATAAAACAAAGTATAGAGACGATACAGGCATTAACATGTTAACATCTGCAGGTGTGTTAGTAGAGCAATTTAATTTAAACAAATAAAATAATTTATAATCGTCTTCATATTTATTACTATAATTAATCTGAAAATAACAGAAATAGGTAGTAACACATATGAGTCTAAAACTTAAAGACGCTTTATTTGAAACTAATGAAAAAAATCTATATAAGATTTTTGAAAAAGCAGATAAAAGAGAACTTGAAGGAAATGTTCAAGCGCTTAATAAGCAAAAACTACAAGCTGTGGTTAAAGCAATTGCAACTTCTTTAAATAACAAGTTACCGGATACGGAAACTGTAAAGCTAAAAGACGTAATGAAGTCTCCTTTAGGTGTTTTTGGTTTTAATGACATTAAAGCACTATCAAATGTTCCTATTGCACTAGGTCTAAAAATTGATCCTGTTAACATTAAAGGAGATCAATCACAAGGCATTGATCCTCTTTCTTTTAAAGCTGCAGATACTTTTGATATTATGCCAATACAGATTGTTAACAAATTTGGTGAGGCAATAGGTGGAAATGTTAAAGGCAACGAGATGATAGGAATTGCTTATTTTCCTGCAATAATGAAACCTTTAGATAATCCAGAATTTCATGTTAAAAGATTTGGATTGAAGCCTCCAGAAAAAGGTAATACTTTAATGCATATGAAGGTACCTTTAGATATTCCTGTTGAGCTGGTTACTAAAGAAGAGTTTGAAGAGATTCAAAAAGCTTTTCTTACAGGTAAAGAAGCAGTTATTAATAGAATTAGTAATTTGCAAAAGTCTAGAATAAGTGGAGGAGTTCCGGAGCAAGCAGGTCAAAGTGATGTTGCTATGTCAAAGAATAAGAGAAAAACATCTGCAGACAATAAAGATGCGAGTAGTAACGAAGATAAAGATATAGACAACAAGACAGATTCAATAGAAAAACCAGATAAAATGCCAGAAGCATTTAACTTTTCTACAGGAAAAAAACTTCATGAACATTCTTTGTCATCATTGCTTTTAGAGAGTCAAGATGAAGATCCAGTTACAGAACCTGCAGCAAAATTGGACAAAGGTGGTGCGCAAGCGGAAATCGTTCCTCAACGAGTTGAATTTATGCTTAAAGATTTTCCTGGAGTAACTATTGAGCAAATGTTTTCTGTAGGTTCTGATATTTTTGCAGGAGATGAAAAAATAAGAAAAGCTGGTGTTGCCGGCGTTATTGACGATAATATAGAACAAAAACTAGATTCATATTTTGATAGTATGAGTAGCTTTCAATTAGCATGTTTTTATCTGTACCTTGAAGCTATAGGTGAAATGGATGAATTTAATGCTACAGCTAATCAAACGGTATGGAAAAATTATATAAATAATAATTTTGGTGGTTCTATAGAAAATATGGTAACCGCGTTTAAAAGCAATCCTGAATCTCTTGATTTAAAACAAAATGGTATTACTAAAGATGAATTAGTAGCTTTATTTGATGATTTAAAACAACCTGAAGTTCAGGTTGCAACTCATATAGATAATTCTGTAAGTGGTGATAGTAAAGGATCGGCTACAGACCCTTTCAGTGAAGATCTTGATTCATTGTTTGACATAATAGATGTTGATGGTGTTGATGGTTGGTCGAACATGGATCCAGATGAACAAATAGATGCAGTGAGCTCAAATCTAAGTGGCAGTCAATTACAACAAGTACTTAATACAGCTGAAGAAAACACTGGTAACGAAATGACGATACAAGCATTAACAAATGCTGATGCACCTTTTTGCAATTTAGTTGTTGGAAATGAAAAAGAAAGTGACGAAAAATCTAGTATTCTATTTTTTCAAAGTATACAAATGTCCCCTAAAGGTAGACGTAAAAAAAATATTGTCTTTATAATCTTATTTAAAGATAATGGTGGCTACGAATTTTTAAGGAAAGATCATAAATTTGATACATACAAAGAAATAATAGATAATCTTGCAGACTGCGCACTATATGATATTTCAAAAAACAAAGAACCCGATGTGCTTTCTATTTTATCTAGAATAAAAGAATTAGATGCCACCGAAGGCAAACAAACGATTACTAAAACGCTTCAAGATGAATTTAATATAGATATTGAACATCTTGAAAGTCAAGATGATGACAAAGGGCAAGAAAAACCAGACGAAATTCAACAAGCTAGTTCTAAAGTTCCTAATGCGCCAAGCGAAGAAGAGCAAAAAGCTTACGAAGGATTTCAAGATATTTTTAGTGCTAATCGATATGATAATAATTTGTCGACAGCGCAAAATAATATTTCAAAAGTACAAGACACAGAGCAAAAAATTCCAGATAAAATAAAGTCTAAAATCGATCAGATTGACAAATTATCTGGAGTCGATCAAAATGATATTAAAAATGTAGGTGCGCTTTTAAATGCAAAGAGCGATTTATGTCGAACTATGTCAACTGTAATGGATGACGTAGAAGATTGTGCAAAAAATTTATCAAAACTTGTAAAATTTAAACCAAAAATAAGTGAAGAAGGCGAAGAACGAAAATTTGTGCCTAAGTATAGGACTAAATCTTTTGTTGCGGGTCTTGATTATGTTAAAAAAGTTGCTAATTTAGTAGAAGAAACTTTTAATGCTATGGGAATTAGTGAATTTCTTTCTCAAGAAAGTGAATCTCAAAATACTGTTGCTATGCTTAATAACAGTGCTCGTCCAATTGTAAAAAGTATATTAGACTTTAAATATAAAGATAATAAAAGATCATATTCTCAATTTAGTCAATGGAGCAAAACTTATAAAATAAGTACTCGAGTAAATGATCAGTGGGAAAAAAAGACTGGCGATGATGTTAAAAATTCTATTCAATATTTAATTGAAGAGTTAGTAAAAGCATTTAAAAAAGGCTCAGCACAAATAGAAAAAGAGCTTAATAATGCTATTGAAGATTTTAGTAAAGAAAACGCTGAAGCTTTAAGTAAAGTTGAACAAGGTGCCTTTAATTGGCGTGAAGGTTTAAAATATGATATTGATAAAATATACAAGCCTTTTAGTAAAATAAGTGGTATTGATATAACATACGAGACGTTTGAATCTTATTTCGACTCATTTGTTGAGCAGGCACAAGAAAGAGTAGAAACTTCAAAAAAAGAGTTTGACCCAAGCATTTTAGAAAAGCCTTTAGTATTAGACTTAGATGCTGTAATTGGTGAATTAGAAAAAGTTAATATTAAAGACGAATCTATTAATGACTTGGCAATTATATTGGCTAGAAACTTTATTGAGATAGATGATAAAAAACGTCAGCAATTAACTGCTGTTGAAGCACAAAGATATTTTGTAGAATCTTTTTATGAAGCATTAGATATTCAAGGAAAGAGCGGAAGATTTTTAGAAAATGCTAACAAAAAAGGTGAGCCTTTAAATGAAATTGTAGGAGTCGCAGCTGGTGCAGTAGCAAGTGCAGCTTTGTTTTGTGGCGTTACTCTAGGCACTTCTATTGTAATTATTGCTCTTGCAGGTTATGGAATAGGTCAGATTACTGGTTTTGATGACTGGATTAAACGAAAATTATCAAAAAAAGTGCTTAAAAAGCAAGACGTTGTTGAAGCTATAATGGATAATGACGAAATGGTAGCAGCATATAAAAAGCTAATAAAAGTTAGTTTGTTAAAAGCTGCGCAAGAATACTTTATATCTCTTGAAAGTAGTTTAGAAGAAAAATTTAATATTAAGCTAAAATATAGTAATCAAAAAGAATATAGGGCAGTAAAGACTAGACAGCAAGAAGAGAAAAAGTCTGCTAAAGCTATTGAAAACATGTCTGACTTTGGTAAAGAGCTTATGACAAAAATAGAAGATGTTGGACATGATGTTCTTCCTTCTATGCCGGGATCACAACACTTTTCTGATGTCACAGTGACACGTGTTAATAGTGCGCTTAGAGAAAGCAAGCATATTAACATGATAATTAATCATTTAAGTGATGGCAATACTGCAGGTCAAGAAAATGCTGGGTTTGTGTATCAAAAAGGCTTGGGTCAGCTTATTCTTAAAGAATCAGAAGAAAATTCTGTGTCAAGCAAAAAAGAGCAAATAAACATTCCAGTAAATAAAATGTTTGGAGAGCTCAAGAGACTTATTGGTCAGTCTATTTCTAAAACAAATTACAATGAAAAAATCCTCAGAGACTTAGAAAAAGACTTTATAAAGTACGGTAATGAAAATTCTTCAAAAATAAGCATAACAAAAGCAGAGAACAAAACAATCCCAGTTAGTTTTGTAGTACAAAAAATATCTGCTTACACTGGTATACCTCAAGCTAAAATTAAAAAGCAGCTTTTTGAAAGCAAAAATAGAAATTCAAACTTAATAAATTACAATAATAAAAAGAACATTGAAAACTTAATAAACGAAAACATTCTAAGTGGTTCTCTTGCTAATCTTTTACTTGAAGAAAGTTCAGTTGTATCACATGTAAGCTCTGCAGGTCAATATTCAAGAGATGGTCGATTCTATTTTGAGAACTTGCAAAGCAAGGGCAGCGATGGAGTGGAGAAATATGATTACTATGTTACTGACTTTGCTAAAAGTATTAAAAGGCCTACAATAAAATTTGATCTTAATGATGTTGGTATTGTACCGTCAAAGGGCAGTCAGTTTACCATTAGTTCTGAAGATGGGGCTGATCCTACACCTTTTGTTAGATTTAGTGTTGAACACAATGGTGTTAAAAAAGTTTTAAGATTTAGAGCAGATGGAATTGCTAGTGATTTTGACAAGGATGTAAAAATATTCTTGAAATTGAAAAATATGGATGCTGCGGAAAGGATGAGATACTCTGATCAAATTAGTAAAATATCTAATCGACTTGGTAATCTAAAAGGAAAAATTGATCCTAATGGTAAGATTACAATAACATCAGACGGTGAGAATGTAGGTATAATAAAGAATGTTAAAGAATTTAAAACGCCTCCAATTAGTAGAACTAATAAATTAACTGAAGATAGATTTAATGATATGATTGAAAGTACGTCAGCTAAGGGTGAAATTTATCTATCTGCTTCAGAAAATTTACAAGCGAAACATGATCAATTTCTACTACATAAATTAGGTGGTGAACGTAGTGATTACGTAGTAAAAAAAGGTTTAGCTATTCCTAAAGAACACATGCTAGAAGGAGAAATACAGTGGGGAGATTCAGACGTTATTGAAGGTGTAAAAGCTTTTAAAACTAATGGGGAATTTGTTGAAATAAAAATTGCTGCTGGATCAACTAGCGGTGAAATTGTTACAATTTCACCTGATGGTGTAGAGCTAGCTTCTAGATCACGAGTTATAGAGCTTAGAGACAAACTTGTCGGAAATCCAGTAAAGTTTAAAACTACAGGTGATACAATTTCAGATAATGGTTTAGTTTCTTCAAAACTAGAAATGTCTGCGAAGGCAAAGGAAACTCTAGGTAGTGCTGGTACTGAGGTTGGTGAACAGGCTGGTGCTGAGGCTGGTGCTGAGGCTGGTGCTGAGGCTGGTGCTGAGGCTGGTTCAGAGGCTGGTTCAGAGGCTGGTTCAGAGGCTGGTTCAGAGGCTGGAGAGCAAGCAGCTGGTGAACAAGCTGGAGAGCAAGTAGATACAGAAATTAAGGACGTCAAGTCTAATGATTCTAATATAGACATTTTTAAAGATGATAAAGTAGATTCAATTGATCAAGATGCTTTAGATGAAATATATAAAGATCATATGAGAACAGACTCAGGCGGTAATATTAGACTAGACGCTCAACATTTAGATGATGATTTTGAAAAGTTAGGTTATAAAGTAGATACTTCTAATAGTGTTGGTGAAATAAAACTATATAGGATTGACTCAGATGGCAATGCATCTTCGGAAGTAATAGAAACTTTTGAAAACAGTCCGGATGGTGTTAAAGATCTTTGTCAAAAAATAAACGATTTGAAAGGTCAAAGTAATATTTCTTTAGAAGTTAAAGAAATTAATATGGAAACTAAAACTTTAACAAAAATCGATCCAGAGTCTGAAGGTTTTTTTGCAGGTGCTAAGAAATTCTATAACGACTTGTTTGATTCATCTTCTAGTGTGACAGACAAGACTCTTTCTAATATTGCTATATCTAAAGGCCCACCTATGACTGGTCCTGATGCTGAAGCATTTCAAAACTTATTTAATGCTGACGGTTTTGAGTCTGCTAAAGTTTTTGAGCTCAAAGGCGGAGGTGGAATAATTGACTTTGGTAATGGTAAAGTAATTGCTTCACCTACAATTGAAAATCTAAAAGAGCAATATGGTATAATAGCACAAAATAACTTTGATTTTAAAGTTGCAATGGCTAAAGAGTTTGGAAAGGAATATGCAACTGTTTCAAGCGGTGCTGAAGTTGTAGAACCTACGCTTGGTGAGGCTTTAGTGGGGAAAATAGGTGCATGGTTGCCAATAATTCCTTTAGCACTTTATGGTTATAAAACTTTTAAGAGCATACAGTCAGCTAAAAAAGACGTTATAATAAAAGCTATGTTAGATAGCATTAAAGCTGAGTCTGATATAGGTTTCTTTAACATTTCAGCATCTGTGCCTTTAGCTTATAAAATATGTAAGTTACTAGAAGAAAACAAACAAACATTAAAGGAAAATGGTATTAATATTGTTGGTTCTCTAGGTCAAGAAAAAGCAGGAACTACTGGAATGGGTAGCCAAAAGTTAGCTTCAAGCAAACTTGTATCTTCTCTTAAGCAGCAACTTAGAACTAGTACTAGTGGTCCGTTTAAGAAGTGGAGAGGACAATCAAAGGCAAGTGGCGTAAATGCAGATAGTATTACAGATGATCAAATTGCGCAAGCAATAAACGGAGGTTTAACACAGATCTGTGTTGGTCTTCTTAAGATTTATGATAAAGAAAGATATAAAGAAACAGTTAAGACTGCAGATAAGGAAAGCTACAGTAAAGAAGCTTCTAAGTGGTTTAAAAGCAAAAATTATGACAATGTCATTAATAGAATTGGTGGTGAAGAAGTTTCCAGTAATAGAGAAAAAATGCTGCAAAAAAATGTTTCAAAAGAAGTAGAGCTATTATCAAACTTTATTATTGGACTAAATAGAGACTCAAAAGGTTTAGGTGAAAGCTTTTACAAAAACAAACTAAAAAACCTTTTGTTTGAAACAGGATTTTTGACTGAAGTTTCAAATAAAACAATTATTGACGTTAAAGAACTTAAAAGTGGATTAAGATCTTCTGGTGTAGCAGTATACTCTTCAGGATTAAAACCTGATAGCAAAGATTTCGTTGAAGGTGAAAACTATTTAGTTGGTACACTTGCAGACTTTTTATACACTAACTTTGACATTGAAGTTAAAGGAGTAGAAGAATATCAAAAGCTCAACTTAACAAAGGTTGCTGTAGAAGCTGATGTTGATCAAGATGCAAAAGTTGGTGAATCTGCTTCTAAAGAGCTTGAAGCTGTTGTTGGTAATGGACCGGTTGCACAAAACATGAATGCACCTATGGACTTAAATCAGCTAGCTGGTTTAATTAATATGAGCGGCGGCAATAATGCACTTTTGCTTATACTACTCCTTTCACAACAACCTCAACTTCTTCAAGCACTTGTTGCACTTCAAGGTAAAGGTGGTGCTTCTTTATTAGACGGACTTAACTTAATAAAGCAAGAAGCACCTGAAGATGCTAAAGAAAAGCTTGAAGGGATTGATAGAGACATAGAACAAGCTTTGGAGTATCAAAACAACTCTAAACCAAATATGTCAAAGAAAGATGTTAAAAGGCTTTATAAACTACTAAATGCTGATCCTTTGAGCAAGCTAAGCAATCAAAATATAATATCAGGATCAAAAATTAACATAAAAGATTCAAGCATGTTTGTTGCAAACTTAAGACGCTATTTTAATATAACAGATGGAAATGTAGGTTATAGTGATGATGATGTCTTTAAATTATTTAATTTTATGCTTGGTGTTAATGGATTTTATGATACAGAAAATCTTAAAGCATCTAATGATGAAGGTTATTATAAACATGATAGCAACAAAGTAATTGATAATAGTGAACAAGAAATTATGTATATAACAACCTGCGCAGGCCTTTATTTAGCTGCAAAGTTTCTTAGACTTGATCATGATAGTATTATTAAAACCTACATAATGAAAGCAATTGCAGGAACTGACGATGATAAAAATACTTTTTATAGTAAATTAAATCAAGGAAACAATGTTATATTTACTTCGCTTGATATACCAGAGTTAACTGCAGAGAATAAATTTAGAAAATCAAAGGTAATTACAAGAAAGCCTAAAAAACTAAAAGTGATAGAAGAGGCTAAGTTTTTGGAGCAAGAGTTTAAACGATTATGGAATTTAAGATAAGGTTTTAAAAATGAAGCTTAACGAGAATATGATGAAAAAAGTTTTAAAAGAAGAGTATGACAAGAGAATAAAATATTTTCTTACAGAAAAGATAACTGTTAAAGATAAACGTGGTGTAAATGTTTTGCAATATGCTAATGGTCTTAAAGTTTTAGATAGTGCAGGAAATCAATACTCTTTTGATGGAGTAGTTAAAAAAGGAAATGAAGAATTTGCTAAACTTTACTTACCTGATGAGCCTCGTAAAGATGCTTATGGAGTAAGTGGAGGATCAACTTTGCATGAAGATGAAAGAGGCGAAATTGGATTTTACAGTAGATCTAATGGAAACATGAGAGACGTTTCGGCTGTTGATGACGTTGAAATGCCAGAAGAAAGACCTTCCTCACCTAAACTTCCAGATAGAAAATTTATACTAGTTCCTATGGGTGAATTTGAGCAAAGATTTAAACTTAAAACTGAAGAAGAGTAAAACTTATTATGCATATAAATAATTTAATTAAAAAAGCGATCGCTGAAACATTAGAAGAAAAAGGATTATCAACCAATGCTAGTCAAGAAAGATTAACAGAGAACAATCTTGTTTCATCTGGAGTTATGTCTGAGGCTTATGTCGCTGAAGCTGGAAAGTTTAATTTAAAAACAGAACTTTTATCAGATAAAACTAAGAAAGCACATCAAGAACTTTTAGAAGGATACGTTGAAAATCTTAACAAAGTTTCTGCAAAGTTAGACGGAGTAGACAAATCTTCAGCTAATTTAAACCACTCTGACTTTCGAAACTTAAAGGTAGACGAAACTTACAATCATAATGCTGCATTTTTACATGGCATGTATTTTGAAAACATAAGTGACTTAAATAGTCAGATTACAGTTGATTCATTGACTTATATGAAGTTAGCAAGAGACTTTGGCACGTTTGATAAGTGGCAAGAAGATTTTGTTGCTTGTTGTCTTTCAGCAAGAAATGGTTGGGCTGTTACTTTTTATAATCCAAATCTTAAAAGATATATGAATACTGTTATTGACTTACATAGCCAAAACGTAATGATTAGCATGCTTCCAGTTGTTGTAATGGATTGTTGGGAACATAGTTATTATAGAGATTATCTTAAAGACAGAAAAACATATGTCTATGGAATGATGAAAGAGATAGATTGGTCTATTGTTGAGAATAGAGTTAAATTATCTGAAAAAATTGCGAAAGTGTTAGGTTAATCATGTCTGATAGATTTTTAAACAATATGAAGTATATGCTAGAAAATACTAGAGGTTTGTCATTAAAAGTTTTACTTGAAGACAAAGAAGATAAAGAAGACAAAGAAGATAAAGAAGACCCCTTTGCAGATGCGTTCGACAGTAATGACGAAGATGAAAAGGACACAGACAAAGAAGATAAAAAGAGCGCAGAAGAAGGTGAAGATGAAGAAGGTGAAGATGACGTAACTGAGCCTGAAGAAAGCACTGATAGTTCTGCTGGTGTATATGATGATTTACATAGCTTGTCTGATTTTACAAAAACAGTTTCTGACGCTAATGATGAAAAAGAAAGAGTTAAAAATAAATTTAAGTTTAAACCTGAAGCTATAATTTCTTCTTCGTTTGATCCTATAATAAGTCATAAAAACAAGTCTTCTTTAATTTTAAAGAATTTACTCTTAATGAAAGAAGAAAGTAAATTTGACAAAACTTTAGATAAAGTAGAAAAGTCAATAGAAGATGAGCAAAAAAGAATAGAAAAATTAGGAGATGATGCACATTCTATTTCTTCAAAGATAGTAAAAGGATTTAATATAAATCATGAAAAAGAATCAGCAGAAGCTTTAAATAATTTTAAAAACTTTGATGCTAAATTTAGCAAAGCTGAGCTTGTTGCAAACATGTATATTGATAAAATATCTGATTTAAGTTCGCCTCAAGACTTAGAAAGAAACATAAAAGATTTTTTATCTAGATTTAACCAGCTTTTACCAGACAGCGATAAGATTGATATACAGGAAAAGCCGACTTCATATAATACAGGCACAGGCGGCAAAACACCGTCAGGATAAGGCTTTTAAAAATGAATGAAAAACAATTGGCAAACAAAATAGTGAATAACAAAACAATTCACTTTGAGTTGCAAGGAAACATTCATAGAAAACTTAGAGCACTTTTATTCTTAAAAGAAATGTCAATGCAAAAATTTTTTAGACTCATGTCAGAAAAGTTTGTTGACGGAGATGACTATATAATTAGTCTTATAGAACAAAGAGTTAAAGAAGAAAAGACAAACAAGATTTCAAAGTTAAAAAATATAAATACGAAAGATTTGTACGATGCTATCGAAGAAAATTCTCCTCTTAAAGAAAAAGATTAAAAAAGCAGAACAGATGTATTTAGGCAATTTGCTTGATCAAAAGTTGTCTTTGCTAAGTGATAGAATTGAAAATCAAGAGCAGAAAATAAAAAATCTAGAATGTAAAATAATTGAGCTTAAAAAAACAAATAATAAAGAATTATTAAAAGTTAAAAGTGGAATTGATTTAATTCTAGACAGCGTAACTGATCTAGAAGACTATAGAGAAACTTGCTCTTTAGACTTGTCTACATTGGCATCAGCAATAACAGAACTTTATAATGTTTTAAATTACATGTTAGGTGGAAAGCTTTTAGTAAAAAAGGAGCCTACAAATGAAGACGAAGACTTTTTTGAAGAAGATTTACACCTTGAAGAGTACATAGATGAATGTGGTAAAAAGAAAAAGAAAAAGGTATATCATTAATCGAAACAATTAATATAATTATACCTATATGATATTAGGAAACGTTATATGAAAATAGATTTAGCAAATATAAAAGATTTAGCAAAAAACCTTTTGTTTGAAAATAATATAAATGAGCTCAGGCTTCCTCTAGACCATGACATGGATGCGGGTAAAAATAATAGAACTTCTGCTAAGGATCAACCTGGGCCTCAAATAGATGGTGAAGGTAATTATGAAAAGTCATACGAAGACTTAGAAGATGAGTTACCATTAGTACCATCAGATATTATGCCTGTCTTCTATGATGAAAAACTATCAGTTAATGCATTAGATGACGAAGAATATATACCACAAAACACTTCAGAGCTCATGCGAGCATCTAATACGCTTATAGATAGAAATAAAGAAGAATTAAGTAGCAAAGAAATAGAGCTAGCATGGAAAACTTTAGTTAAAATTATTAAGAAAGCGAACTAGCAAAAATGTCAAATAAAAAACTAACGAAAAGGGTTATGACCCTTATTGAAAACAAAAACAAAGACTTTAAAGAAAAATTTTATCTTTTGTCTTATTTAGCGAATACTGATATAAAATCAGATGAAAGATTAATGTCTGAGGCAGATTGTTACATTAATACTCTAGTCAATACAGACGGAGTCAAGCCAGATATCAAACATGTACATAACTTATTAAAAGAGTCTATTAAGATAAAAGAAGGAGCTAAGTACAAAAAAGAATTTGAATGTGTTAAAGATCTTTGTCGTTTAATTAACATAGAAAAGCTTTCTTCGGAAGAAAGCTTTATTTTTGAAGAATTAAATAGTATTAGTAACTTAACTGACTTTAAGTTAAACAACAAATTAAAAAATATATTTTTAAAGTCTGTTAATAACAATACGCCTCTTTTAATCAGTGAAGCAATTAAAACAGTAGATGCAGACGATTTATTAGACAATTTTTATGGTGATAAAAAAGTTTCAAAGCCCAATACAGGAAGATATGCTGACTTGGACTTAGACGTCTTAGATGACAATGAAGCTTATAGCGACGAAGCTGTTCAAGATGATGATGAAGCTGTTCAAGATGATGATGACTTTGACAAAAAAGTTAATGCTAGAGAATTAAATCGAAGACAAAAAGAAGTCTTGTTAAGATATGACTGGCTGCTTAAAAGAAAAAATATTCCTTTTATTGCAAGTAAACTAAACATATATCTTCCTAAGCAAATTAAAAAGAAAGGTGTTAGTATTCCTCCTCCAGAAAATTTAGAAAATATTCCTGCAATTGACAAGCTTGCAATTGTTGCAAAATACAAGTTGATTGTTGAACAAAGTGCTACAGTTAAAGCATTAAGAAAATTTGAAATTATAAATCAGATATACTACTATCTTAATATTCAAAAAAGATTTTTAGATAGTGACATGGCACAAATAATGTCTGTAGGAGAGAAAGACTTAACAAAAAATAGAAAATCAAGATTTTCTTCTTCACCATCGAGGCTTACTGATGATGAAAAAAGAGAAGTTAAAGCAGAGCTTGATAAATTAATTTCAAAAATAAACTTAGATAATGCGTCTACTTTAGACTCTGATACTGTATCTGAAAGCGAGCTTATTTCTATACTTAAAAAGTCTGTAGGAGTACAGAAAGATGCTGCTGTTAGCTTTTTGTCTTATTTAAATAATGCATATCCGCTATCAGGCAATAAACAAAACAGTCAAGAAGTAATGTCAGATGAAGAGTATGAAGAATATCTAAGAGGAAACAGAGAATTAGACGCAAAAGAAGCACTAGAAGATGATGAAGAGTTTAGAAATGATTTAGTTGATGCTGAGTCTGGCGAACCTCTTTATGCAAGTGTAGAAACTGCAGCTAAAATTGCAAGCTCTTATAAGAAAGAAAATGATTTTGAAGAAGTAGAAGTTGAAGCAGCTGATGCTATACAACTTATGTCGCAAAAGTCACAAAGCTTAATGAAAATACAGGAGCTTGAAACTAAAGCTAAAGCAAGAAAAAAGCTTGTAAGATCTTCTAACGAAGAAAAGCAGAAGTTTATTGCAGAACTTTCAGCTTCAATGACTCGTAGCCAAGTAGAAGCTGAAAAGCAGAAGCCAGGATGGCAAACAAGAATGTACTTATCTGAGTTAGATAGAGCTGAATTTGATGATGCAATTGAAAAATATTCAGTTCTTGTTGGGACTAAATTAATTGTTATTCCAGATCGATCAAAAAAAGAAGTACATGATGAAATATTACATGCAATAGATAAACCTCAAGGCGCAAACAAATTAAATCCTACAACAGGAAAGATTGAATCTTCTACTTGGAACGAATTTTTTGACAAGTACTTAGACTATGATCCAGAAAATCCAACTAGTAATGCAGACATTGCTAGATTAAGTCAAGGTCAGTGGAGAGATACAGGTGGTGTTAGACAAAGTGTAGGGAAATCTTTTGCTAAATCTTTATTTTATACTTCAAACATCAAAGTTAAATCAGAAATATACGCTGAACTTGGTAAGAAGTATATTGATATTGCTAGAAAATTAGGTCTAGTTGAATTTGATATATCTTCTGTAGGTGAAGATACTTCGAGCATAGAAACTAAAGGTGACATTGTATCTTTTAAAAGATTAGAAGAACTAATTACTCGAGAAGATGTTTTTGAAGAGTATTTTACTAGTGGATTATCAAATGAAGAAGATGAAGAAACGCTAGATTATCTTACAACAAAAATTTCTTCTTTTAGAATATTTTGTAATGAATATCTAGATTACTTTTATTCTAACTTTATATGGAATAAATGTGAAGTTAAAATTGCCTTAGCAATAAAAAAATATTTTTCTACAAAGTATCCTGGCTCAAATATTGGTAAAAGCTTAGATGATAATACAAAAACTTGGCGTGGAAGCAAAGTAGATCAAGAGCACGGTAGGATGTTATTTGATACAATCATTAACTGGACAATGGGAAGATCAGGAATAAAAGATTCAGGCAACGTGATCTCTAATCCTAAAATGGAGCTTGATCAAAGAAAAAATGCTTTTATAAATGGCCAAGGAAAATTTAAGTCTCTTGCAGAAAAAGTATCTTCATTTAACTCAATGTCTTATGCAAACAAGATACAAAACTTTGATCCAGAACATTTAATGTATGATTGTTTAAATGATACTTCTAAAGTATCAGCTCCATATCCTATTATAGGAGCAGCATTTAAAAACTGCAGCGAGTTAAATGCTGATGATAGGTCTTTGTTTTTAAATTATATATCTAAGCAAAAGTCTTCTAGCCTCGAGACAACTTTTATTGAGTCACTTATGAAACAAGAATATTATGATGCTGCTCTTAATAATCCAAATAGTCCGTTAGGAAATCCAGCTGAAATTCAAGGAATAGAGACAGGCTCTGGCTCTGAATCTCCTGCTGACTCAGGCATGCCTTTAAGCACAAAAGGTGCACCATATTTTAGAAAACATTGGCGTGAAGCAATTAAAAGCAGCTTAAAAGATTTAGCAGCTCGTGCAGATAAAGAAGCTAAAGAAAGAGAAGTAAAAATTAGTCAGTCTAGAAATTATGATTTCTTAGAAGACGAAGAGCTAATGCTTACAGACTATCAAGTTATTTATGACGGAAAGTTAGCTGAAATAAGTACTATTGACATTGAAAATCAAAAAGCAAAGGTTATTATTGATGTTCTAGACTCAAAAGGAAATGTTATAGATGTTAAAACAGTAACAGCAGATTTTTCTGAATTGCGTCATGCTGATTTAATGAGAAAGTAAAAATGATGTTGCAAAACTTAATGGAAAACTACTTAAATAGCAGTACTAAATCAGTAATGCCAGTTTCAGACATTGAAACCAGTATGCCAGTCATACCTAAAAATCCACAGTGGATTATAGGAAAAAACAAAATCCAGAAAGCTTATAAGTTCGACACTAGAAAGCAAAAAGAAGCTTTTGTTTTAGAGCTTGTCAAGTATTGTAGAGAAACTGAAGCTGATGTTGAGTTTAGAATTAGAAAAAACAAAGTAGGTGTAATATTACATGCTACTTCACCACAAGTTTCTGAAATTGAATTTGAAGCAAAAGTTGAAATTGACAAGATAAGAAAAGACGTAGTATACTACTTTGCAAAGAAAGATTAAAAATGAAAGAAGAGTTAGACGAGATTTTGTCAAATCAGCTTAAAAAAGAAAATGTATTTATTTCAAAAGAGTTAGATCAATTACTTTCTTCAAACAAACAAAATCAGTTTAATTCTTCATTTTGGTTTAACGCTGTTTTTAATGAATTTGAAGTTTCATTTGAATATATTAGCTATAAAAAAAGCAAAAACAGAGAAACAATAAAAGGTCTTTGCAGCTGTGAAGGTGTTTATAAAATCTTAGACAATAAAAATACAAAAAATATATTTCTTATGTTTAAGGATAAAGTCATAAAAAAAATAAGTGCAGAAAACATTAGTGACATGTCAGTTAAATATAAAAGTGAAAATAGTTATATTATTAAGTATAAAATAAAAAAAGGAGATAAAAATGGAATTTAAGTTTGATAAATTTGTCGATGATCTAGAGAGAAGAGAGTTAAACAACAAAAAGTCTAGAGAAATAAACAGAGAAATTGCAAATCTAGATGAGTTAAGAAGAAAAAGGTCTGAGCTTTATCATGAAAAATGGCAAAATAGAATAAAGTGGGAGAAATAACATGAAGTCTAACAAAGAAAAAGCTAGTAGTTTTGATTTGTTTTCACTTTTAGAAAGTACAATATATGAAGATACTGAAGTTTCTTGGGAGAAAGAAAGAAGCAATGCTGAAAAGTTTGTAAAAAAAGCTTCTATCGATGGTTTCGAAGCATCAAAGCCTAAAAAAAAGAAAAAGAAGAAAAGCTTAAACCAAAACAATAAAAAAGAAGAATTCGATATTATTGATGACGAAGAAGAAGAAAATGACGAAGATCAAAGTAATGAAAAAGAAGAGCCTACAACAATAAACCTTTCTGATGCAGTTAGTTACGAAAAGTTAGTAGATGAACTTAACATGTTTAGAGCAGCTCATTCTTTTTCTGACAAGGAAATTGCTATAGAACTTAAAGATTACTTTAATAGCCTAACAAAAGAAGAAAAACAAGTTTTACATGTATTAATTAAAGGGTTAATACATGTTACATTGATGGATGTAAAAGGAAAATCTGCAAAAACACCTTCAGACTTTAGTTTTAACATAACGAAGTCTGGTGCAACTAGTAAAGAAAAGAAAAAGTCTTTAGACAATAAAATTTCTTCAGAAAAGCAAGGTAAAAAAGTAGACAATAATACTCCTATTACAATTAAAAACCCAATTAAAATTGGTGAAAGTGCTCAAAACAAAAATGATGTTTTAAAAGTTTTATATAGCAACAAATGAATTCGTACTATAGCTACTCTTTTGATTTAAAAAGCATAAACTCTATTAATGAATACTTGTTTATATTAAAAAACTGCTTAAGACTAGCTTCTAAAAACAAGCTTTACAACAATACTTTCAATAAAAGAATACATATAAGCTACTGCAATGTCACAAATAAATATTATTATAAAGTTAATAATAGCAATATAAAAACAGATATTTCTTGTGATTTAAGTATTGTCTATAGCTTTAATTTAAAAAAGCAATTAGACGTTTTAAAGTTGAACAAATACTCAAATAGAACTATAGAATTTGAAATAGACAAAGACAACAAACTATACCCAATAACGCTGTATAATAGTAATACTAAAAAAATAATATTAGCATACTCAGACTTATTTTCTTATTTTGTTAATGTAAATAATAGTATAAGAAAATTGAATTTACAAATAAATATTGAAAATTACCAAAAATTATATTACAAATTTATAGAGTATATAGAAAATATAAAAATTCTAAAAGACATCAACTCAATTAAATATACTAACTTGACAAAAAAAAGTTCTGATGTGAGAATGGATTATCTAGATTTTGATAAAGCATACAAGATGAAACTGTTTCCTTTAAAAAAGCACAGATTTTATTACACTGTTTTTTTAATATCTATTGAATTTAATAATTTTTTAAGAGACAATCTTGATATTCCTGTTAGCAACTTTTGTATATTTGACAACAGTATAGGGAAAATTATTAAGTTTCCTTGCTCTTTTTATAACAATGTTTATAAAGAAAATACAAAAAAACATTTGCCACCTTTGCTACCTGTGAGATTTTAATGACAAAAGAAGAATTTTTTAAAGTAAAAGAGCTTCTCGATGAAATCGGAGAGTATTATAAAGACAATGACTGGTTAATAGTTAAGAAATATATTTTAAGATATTTAAATCCGACAATAAGAAAATATTTTTCTACTAGAGACTTAAAGTCTAAAAAGCATAAAATTAATAGCTTTGATCAAAAAGCTATAGACTATTATTACCAAAAATTCAATGTAAAGTTGGTGTTAGATGATTCAAAAAAATTATAAACTTCAAATTTCAGATAATAAAACAATTATTAAAGAAGTCCAAGGTGGAAGTCCCTATGCGCAAACAGCAATGAAAGGAGCAGGCCAATTAACTATAAGTGCAGGTGAAGCTTTAAAAATGACGGGTGCTTTTCTTAAAAGGTCTTGGGGCGCAACTTTTGGTTATATGTTTACAGTATATCAAAGTGTTAGAAGCCATGGAGTTATAAGAGGCTTGGCTGTTGCAAATAAACAATTTACTTCTAAAGATAAACAGATAAAAAACGAAATGAAAAGTTTAATAAAAGCTCAACCTGGAGCAAAAGATGCTGAGCTTTTTATAGGAATGACATGTCCTGCCGCAAGAGCTTTTGATGTTTTTGTAGATAAAGATTTTAAACAAATCAATCTTCCCGGAAATACTGGCAAAGGTTCACGTGAAAGAGATAGAGAAAAATATAAAGCTTTTTACAACTTTGTTATGATAGTATCACATATTTCACATGGTACTAAATTGAAAGATTTCGAAGAAAACAATAAAAGACTGACTAGAAAACAAAGAGAAAAAAGTATAAAGAAAAAATATAAAGTTGACAAAGAAGCTCTGAAAAATTTACAAACAGAAAAGTTTGTTGATGTTTGTAAAGCAATAACTTTTTTACATAAGCCTAATAGAAATTTAAGAAAAATTTTTAAAAAAAATGATGTTAGCTACCCAACTTTAAATACTTTACAAAATGGTTTTGTAAAATTTATGTTAAGCAATCAAGATAAAAACAAGTGTTTAAAATTCATATCAGAAGGAGAATTAGAAAGCACAGTTGTGTCTTTGTCTAATTTACTATCTCTTGATGACTCAATAAAATGTGTTAAATACATACTAAAAAACGAAAATCTATCAGATAGTGCTGATGATGAAGGGGAAGAGGAAGAGAGACTTAACTCAGGTTTTAGTCTTTTATTGAAAAAAAATAAAACTATAATCAAAGAAGCTGAAGAGGAAGAGGAAGAGGACGTAAGTAGTGAAAAAGTTAAAGATTTAAAGTCAGGAATGGCACTTTCTTTTGCAACTTTTTATATAATGAGATCATCAATACTTTCTATATTATCTGACATTACTGTTTCTGTGTCTATAGCAATTAATACAGCAACTGATGTTGTTTTTAATAGTATACTTAGCGAAAAAAATGACATAAACATTTCAGAAAGTAAAAATATTCTATTAGAAAACAAAGAAAACTCAGCTGAGTTAAGTGGTAAAATTGAAAAAGTTAACAAGCAAATTGATTTATTTAATAGACAATTTGAGTACTCAATTGAAAAAATTGATATAGGTATACTGAAGGATCTTCAAGGTTTTGCATCAAAAATAACAAAAGAAGTTGAAAAATCAGAGGCTGAGTTAGATTCTAAATTAAAAGATGATAAAGAAAAAAAAGTTGCTAGATCAACTGGGATAATTGAAATTTTAGAAAAAATAAAATCTTCTGCTTCAGAGATAAATTTGTCTTCTGAGATATCTGTATCAATAAACAATGCAAAAAAAATAATAGAAGAAGACATGATGGACTTAGATGAAATTTTAATTTTAGTTGGAAAAAACAAAAACAAACTATCAGACGTAGGTCTAAGCGAGAATTCAATAGCTAAAATAAAAAATACAATTGACAAAGCAACAAAAGACATTAATGACTTAAATGACATTGAAAATAAAATAACTAGTTATACAGATAGAATAGAACAGTTAAAATCTAGTTTAGATGAAGATATAAATAGTTTAGATGAAGAAAAAAGCAAAGAAACAGACACAGAAACTATAGAAATACCCAAGGAAAAACTAGACATTGAAAAGGAGAAATGAAATTGGACAAGTGGATTCCAGAGATATTTTACGAAGAAGACAATAAAGGTTTAACAGGCGGACTTCCTTTTATTAACGTGCCAAAAGATAGATCAATGCCCTCATGCATGTTTATATGTGAAGTCAGACCTGTTTATGAAGAAGACAATGAAATAGAAAAAGAAGTTATCGCTCATTCTTTAGCTAATATGTCTGTATTAAAACAAAAGCTAGACCAAGAAACTTACAACAAAGTAAGAACTGCAATAGGTTTACAGCCTATAAAATAAAATTGTACAAATAAAATATTTTAATATAATAATATTAAAAGAGAGATTTTATGTACGAAGTAGGCCAGTTAATATATACAATAATAGAAGAGAGACATAAAGTAATGCCTCTCAAAATATCAGAGCAAGTTACAACAAAAACGTTGGAAGGCGAAAAAACTGTATACAAAGCAGAACTGCCAGGAAATAAAAAAAAAGTTATATTAAGTAAACTGACAAATGTTTGGACAGATTTAGAAGATGTTAAAAAGCATATGCTAAAAAACGCTAGTATTGCAATTGACAACATGCTTATTGAAACTGACGACATTAGAAAAAAATATTTTTTGGATCAAGAGTTAGTTGATGCGTGTAAAGAAGATTTAAGTCATGATATAATTGATAGTGACGTTGATGATGATTTAACTCTTAAAGTTGATCTAGGCGATGGACAAATTGGAAACTTAACAATCAACAACCAAGAATTGGATCAAAAAAAAAATGAAGAAAATATTACTTCTTGATGGTTATAACTTAATCTACAGAGCTAGATATAGCGGTATGAACAAAGGTGATCATTCTACAATATTTAATTTTTTTAGAGGTCTAAGACCTTTAATAGAGAAGTTTGATCCTGACATGGCCTATTTGGTTCTAGAAGGTGCGCCTAAGAAGAGACTTGAAGTTCAACCTGACTACAAAGGACAGAGAACTTACAATGACAAAGATAATTTTTCTTTGCAAAGAAAAACAATTATTTCTTTGCTTACAAATTACTTTCCAATACAATTAGTAAAGCATGACGATTATGAATGTGATGATATAATTGGACACATTGCTGATGTTAACGATAAAAAAAATAATGAAGTAACAATCATATCATCAGACACAGACTTTATGCAATGTATAAGTAAAAACGTATCTCTTTATAATCCTGTTAGAAAAAAGTACATAGAAAAACCTGATTATGACTATGTTCTTTGGAAATCTTTAAAAGGTGACGCTTCTGATAACATTATAGGCTTTAAAGGCATAGGTGATAAAAGAGCAAGAAAGCTATGTGAAAACAAAGATGAATTAGAAAATTTTCTTCTAACTGAAGGTTATAAAGACAAGTTAGAAGAAAATGTTTTTATGATTAAACTCCATACATTAGAAAGTGATGCAGAAAATATTAAATATTTTGACATGCCAAAATCACATATGTGGGAAGAATTAAAAAGTGTATTTGAGCAATATGACTTTAAGTCAATGATTTCAAAAGAAAAAACTTGGCAAAAATACACAAACACATTTGATAAATTATTCGAGAGGTAGAAAATGATATATTCAGATACAACACAAAAAGTGTTAAGAGAAAACAATTTAATTACTGAAGCTGAGATTGCACTACAATCAGGCGACTTAATTTTAGCAGAAAACGTTTTAACAAAAGAGAGAAGAATGCTAAACAAAGAAACTGTTTCAAGGTTTATTAGTACAACAAACATTTCAGAATCAACAACAAAAACACAGTTGCTAAAGGGGTAAAATGTCTGATTTAATTTATTTTAATGCTGAAGCACAATACATGCTAAAAGAGGGTGTAAGAAAACTTTGTGCAGCTGTTAGCTCAACAATGGGGCCTCGAGGGAGATTAGTCCTTATTGAAAAAAATAATGAGCCTCCTCATCTTACAAAAGATGGCGCAACTGTTGCAAAAAACATTATACTTTCTGACAGGGTAGAGTCTTTAGGCGCAAGGCTTTTAAGACAAGCTTCAGAAAATACTGCTACAGTAGCAGGTGACGGAAGTACAACTGCGACAGTTTTGGCTAAAGAAATATACTTTAGATCTTCACAGGCATTGCAAACAGGAGTAGGATCGCCATCAGAGATTACTAGTCTTTTATCGAAAAAGTCTGAAGTAATTAAAGAATTTTTAAAAGAAAAGTCTAAAACTGTTTCTTCTAATGAAGAGATAAAGCAAGTTGCAACTATTAGCGCAAATGGCGATGATTATATTGGTGGTCTTATTTCTAACGCAATGGAAGAAGTAGGTACAAGTGGTTTAGTCACAGTTGAAAAAAGTAAAACAACAAGTACAGAGCTTAAGCTAGTTAGAGGAGTAAAGATAGATCGAGGATATATTTCTCCTTATTTTGTGACAGATACAGTAAAGTCCAGATGTATTTTAGAAGATCCTCTTGTTTTGATTACTAGCGCAAAATTGACTTCTTTGACACAAATATTACCAATATTAGAAAAAGCGCATCAAACAAAAAAGCCTTTGTTTATTATTGCAAATGATTATGATCAAGAAGCAATTCAAGCTTTAATAGCAAACGTTTCTAAGGGCTTGCTTCAAATATGTGCTGTTAGGTCACCTTTCTATGGAGAAAAAAGAAATCAAGTTCTTAATGATCTTGCAGCAGCATTAGATACAAAAGTTTATTTTGATTTAGAAGAAAACGAAGTAAACAATATTCTACTTTCAGACTTAGGAAATTGCAAAAAGATTGAAACTAGTCATAATGAAACATTGTTTGTTGAATGTGCAGGATCAGCTGACAAGTCTAAAGAAAGCATTGAAACTCTTGAGAGTATAGAAAATCTTCTTAAAGATAAGAATATTTCCAAAGAAGAAGAAGCTTATTTAAAACAAAGACTTGTTATTAACAAAGGAGTTGTAGCAGTACTTTCTATTGGAGCACACACTGAGTCTGAATTATTGGAGCTAGTTGACAGAATTGACGATGCACTTCATGCTACTAAAGCTGCAATGGAAAGTGGATTTCTTCCGGGAGGTGGCATTGCCTTAGCAAAAGCTGGTCTAAAGCTATTAAGAGACTCAGAAGCTTTAGATGCAGAAAACAGTTTATTAGAAAGCACTGTAATAAAAATTCTTGCTGACGCATGTATTACACCACTTAGACAAATATTAAAAAACGCAGACTTATCTGTTGACTATATAATAGAGATGATTAAAAAAGTTCCTGACTTTAATCACGGATTTGATGTAAGAACTGAGACTTACATTGATATGATTGACAAAGGTATTATTGATCCACAGAAAGTAACAGCAACAGCACTAGAAAACGCAGTAAGCGTTGCAAACTCATTAATGAGTGTAGGTTGTGTTGTTTTAAATGAAGGTAATGCTTACGGTAATGACGTGCAACTAGTTCAGTTATCTAATGATATGTATTAATATACAATACATATGGAGTTTATCATGGAAAACTTTGAAATTGACTTGATGGTTATAGAAGAACTTTTAGAAAAGAAAAAGTTAGAGTTAGAAAATGAAAGACCTTTTTTGCAGCTAGAAATAGAAAATTATCCTCCAATAAAAGAAAATACAAAAACAAAAAGTGAACCTAGACGTGTAATAATTATTGACATTTAATTATTATATACAAAAAAAGGAATAAAAATTTATGTTAAATAATGCATTTAGTGAAATTATAAAGAAAAACCCACTACTTACTAAAAGGCAAGAGTTTGAACTTTCTAAGAAAGCAAAGAGCGGTGATCTAGAAGCTAGAAGAAAACTAATTGAATCAAATTATCGACTAGTTATTTCTATTGCAAAAAAATATCACAGAAAAAACGTTGACTTTGATGATCTTATTCAAGAAAGTACTACTGGTCTTCTAAAAGCAGTTGATAGATTTAATCCTGATTTAGGTCATAAGTTTTCCACATACGCTTGCTGGTGGATTAAACAAGCTGCATTATCATATATTAACGAGCAAAGTGGGAGTATTAAAGTTCCTACACACTCGAGAATGCTTAATGCAAAAATTAGAAATAAAGTTGCTGAGCTTGAAAAAATTAAAGGTAAAAAACCTCATATCGAAGAAGTTGCAATTGCTTTAGGCGAGTCTGTTAATAAGATTAATTACACAATAAAAGCAAACAAACCTTCAGTATCTTATGACAACGAAGACAACGAAAAAGCAACTTCAATAAAAAATAAGCTTCCAGACAATAGCGCTTTTTCAGATCCTGCTGATGCGCTAGAAAGAAAAGAGTTAATGCAAATCATTAAAAACAATCTTCTTCTTTTATCACCTAAAGAAGAAAAGATTATTCGACTAAGATTTGGCATCGAAGAAGATATTAATGATTTAGAAAATTTTCCAGTTACTGAAGAAATGAAAGGCTATCTTAATGAAAAATAAAAAATACGTTACAACAAATGACTATGACGGCTTAGACTATAGATCTATAGCAGAAATAATGACAAAAGATGGACACAAGATGAATCACTCATCTGTCAGAAACTATATTACACGAGGATTTTGTAAAGTTGTAAAAGGTATAACTAAAGATTTCTCTATTAGCTATTCTGACGAAAAAATAAAAAAGATAGCTCAATCCCCAGACTTTCAAAGCTCTATAATTGAAATAATGAAAGGCAGATAATGAAAAGTATAAAGTATAAAGTTTTTGCAAACCGTAAGAAATTTAATATTATTAATTGGATTAAAAATTCTTCAAGCAAAACATATGAAAGTTTTTCTGAGTTTTTAATAAAAAGAAATGTTTTCCCGCCAGATAATCAATACTGGAATAGTGCATTAGAGTTTTATCTTAAAAGTATTGAGACTAAAGAACCGGTTCAAGTAGAAGAGCCTGTTCAAGTAGAAGAACCTGTTCAAGTAGAAGAGCCTGTTCAAGTAGAAGAACCTGTTCAAGTAGAAGAACCTGTTCAAGTAGAAGAACCTGTTCAAGTAGAAGAGCCTGTCGAAAAGCCTAAAAGGCGACGTCGCAAAAAAAACAGCTTTAAAGACATTCCAGAATAATGTTGTTTTTATGAAAACAAATTGGTTTGGTTTATTTCCTATTCATCAATTGCTTCATATATATAAAAAACAGAAGAAAATTGAAGAAATCAATAAGACTTCTACTCTTGACAAAGATAATGAAAAAGATACGTACGAAATTAGGAGAAATAATGAAAAAGGAAGATAAACTTAACCTTGCATTTGGCAAGTGTTTTGCAAAATCAAATCTTACTGAAGCTGAATGCGAAATGTTAAGGTCTCTAAGTTTATTAGAGCTTGTTTCAAAGTATGGTTTAAACGAAGTTCAGTCTAGAGAAATAATGTTATGGTGTCAAAGAGAATGTCAAAGAACAGGCTCTTCTGCGTTTGTTCCTAGTGAAGAACATGCTATAGAACAAATTAATTTAAATAAAAGACATTATAGGACATAAATCATGGAAGGTAGAAATTTTGACTATGGCCATCAAGCTTCTGATTCAAAAGAAGGACAGATGGCAAAGCGCGCATTGTTAACTATGGCAAAAGACTTGTATAATCTTTATATAACACTTAATGATCATGACGATTTACCTGAGTGGTGCCACTATAAGCTAGCAACAAGTAGAAAAGATCTTTCAGATATTACGGACTATTTAACTTCAAAAGTTATGAAGCATTGTCTAGATAAAGAAATGGGTTACGAAGATTTAAGGCTAGAAATAAAAAAGTCAATGGTAAATGATTTGCTAGCAGAAAGTAATCTTAACGAATTTTTCTTTGGCAAAAAAGGAAAGAAGAAACCAGATAATTCTTTTTCAAAAGAATATTTACCAAAGTCTGCAGCACATAGTGACTTTAGAAAAGATTACCAAAATCAAACAGTTCACTTTATAACTACTGCAAGAGAAATTGCTAGAAGAATTAAGAGCTACGAGAGATCAAATTTAGATTTAGATATAATCGAATTGTTTAAAGGCGACGTAAGACTAAAAGTAAACCTGCAAGTAATAAACACAGAAATACTGACATTAAAAAGAAGTATTGAAGAAATGCAAAATAATAAGTCGTTTAAACCAAAAGTAACTTCTGCTAGGATTAGTCCTAAAAAGAAAAGCTTTTTTTCTAGACTTTTTAATAGCAATGAATCAGTTTACAAAGAAGAAAAATCAAATATTGAACAGCTGATTAAAAGATGCTACGAATATATGTTAGATGTAGAGCAATATGCTAATAGAGACTTAAAACAAATTATAGCTTTTAAAGATGAAAAAACTTTAGAACTTTTAAAAACACAACTAAACGAGATCTATAAAACTATTTTTAATTTTTTAAATAAAGTTGAAAAAGATTACAGTATTACGAGAAATAAAGAAAGATAAAAAGCAAACATGATCAATTTAATTAAAAATTTTTTTTTGTTTTATTAATAACATATGGATGTGCACAAGACTATTCTGTAGCATTACCTGACATAGAAGTAAATGACAGGCTTTACTCGGGAAGTCAAGTAAAAATAAAATATTCTAACAACTTAGAATATGATAATGTAAGTGTAAAGCTAGTTGATAGCAGTAAACATTTAGTTGAAAATTACGGTACACAGTTTTATGACAAAATATTCTACATAAATAGATTTGTTAATTCAAGGATAATGTTTTATGAGAATTACTTTTTTAAAATAGAATTCTTAAGAAAAGATGAAACCTATGTAGTTTATCATCCTGTAGAAATAGAGCCTTCAATTATTGTAAAAAGTTTTTGTGTAACCAAAGACTGTCAATCTTTAACAGGGAACGTTGTTCAAAATACTTTTTCAAAAATTAGTATAAGTACTTATAAGATTGCTGCAAATAGTATTACATATAATTTTATTACACCTTATGAAAACTTTTCTATTGAACATAAATTTAATGATGCAGTCAGTGAAGATTGGATAGAAAACATATCGTTTAAAAGTGTTCCTAAAGAATATTCTTCTTATATAGGAACATTAATGATAGAAGCAAAAGATACTGAAGGAAACATTGTTGAAACTGCTTTGCCTTTTAAAGTAGTAAGACCTATAGAAATTAAGCATTATGGAAAGCATGAGTTAGCTGAAGTCTATGAACCTGTTCCTGTTACAGGTTGTATACCCGGTTCAATAGGCAACAACGTTCAATATTCAGAATCTGTGTCAGAAACAAGACAAAATAGTGTTTCTATAACTATAGACAATAGTTGGACAAACAGTAACATTTTTAGCACATCATCAGGCCAAACAGAAGGTATATCTATTGGCGAGACAGAAAGTACTATACTTTCATCTTCTTTATCTGAGGCTGAAACTTTTGGTCAAACAGAGGCTAATGAATACATTGATAGTGAAACATCAAACATATCTTATAGTACTAATGATGGAGAAAATTGGACTTGGTCGTTAGGTGAATCTGAAACTAATGGTACATCTAATACTACTACAGACAGCTCGAGCACAGGTGTAGATGGAAGGGTAACAACCGGATTTTCAGGAGAAGGATCTTTACCTTTTTTAGCAAAAGCTAGCGGAAAAGTAGAAGTAAGTGCAGGAGTAAATGCAGGATGGGGAAATTCTAATTCTGACACAAATTCTGAAACTGACACTACTTCAAGAGGATATTCTACGGGAGGAAGCTCACAATCAGGCAGGTCTTACGGCAGTGCCCAGAATAGCGCCAGAAGTCATTCTTTAAGTGGTACATATGTTTTATCAAGTTCTACGTCAAATACAATAACAGAGACATCTGCTTTATCTTCAAATAGAATATGGAACATGTCAGAAAGTGTAACTAGCGGCAAAACAGTATCAGAGGCAAATTCAGAAAGTCTTGCTAAGACAGTTGTTGATTCTTCTACAAGCAGCACTACTTTTAGCTATAGTGCATATATTCCTAGAGGAAGATACGGAGTTTTTTTTAGACAGACTAGCAGGTATGTCAAGCTATCTGAAATCGTTGTATATGATTTAAACGGATATCCTTCTCACAGCGGATTTGTTGCTATGAATACGTGGTCGTGGGCACCAGAACTATCAGTAGCAAATAGTTGCGAAGAAGCAATGGAAAACAGGCTACCTGATTCTGAGTGTATAATTCAGCCTTGTGGAGAATAATTAGTTTGCAAATTAAAAACGAGGAACATATGAAAAATAATATTACATATTATATTAAAAAATTATTTGATAATAAAAGAAAAAACAGACATTCTATTATTGATATCATGCTTGAAGGTGGCGCAGGCGGCCACATGCAACATCCTTATGACGACAATGAACTTACCCTACAAGAGATAAAGGAAATAATAATTGATGCATCAAGTGGAATGATAGATGACAAAGGAAAGTCTAAAGCAGTAGAAAAAATTGATGGCTTTAACATGCACTTTGCATTGTTTGTTGATGCAGAACACGGTAACGTTGATTTTAACAACGATGTTTATTTTCTTAGATCTAAAACTAAAGTAGGAGATAGATCTTTAAATTTAAACGGAATAAAAAAAGAATACGAATCACATCCAGCAAGTGAAGTTTTTATACTAGGATGTGAAGTTATTGCAAGAGCTTGTGCTAGAATTCCTACTGATACTTTAAGAGCAGTTTTTTCTGAGCCCTCAGCAGAAGACTCAGCAGAAATACCTGATGGTGCAACATTCGCAGGTACATATGTAAATACTGAAATTGTTTTTCCTAAAAGACCAATACAAATAAAATATGACAGCCCTACAATATCTTTTCACGAATTAAAAGATTATTATACAAAACCTTCTGGAAAAAGAGTATCAGTTACAGAATTCAATTACAATGATGAAAGATATAGCAAATTCATCAGATCTTTTAATTCACAAAACTTAAATAATATTATTCGAATTTCTAGCTCAGCTGTAAAAGGAGTAGAACACGATCCTAATCAACACGAAGAGTTTGATTTTAATTTAATAGGTTCAACTGAAAACAAAATTATGTTAAATCAATTAGAAGATTTACAAGTTCAAGAATTATTAGGAATTATTGACAATGTTAAAAGAAAATCAGGTTTAACAGATGAAGCTACATTAAGAGACGTAAAAGTTTCATACATACAAGCAGTATGTCAAGATCAAGCAGAGTCTGTGAAAAATCTATTGATTGCAGATTTTTCAGACAAAGGAATGACCGAAGAAAACGCAAAACTACTATCAGGGTTTATTGTCTATAATATAGCAATGAAAGTAGGAAGACTTCCAGCAACGAATCAGGACTTTAAAGATCTTAAGAGCACAGCAATAAAAAAAGCTTTTACCGATAAAGATTTGAAAAAAGCAGTAGAGTCAACTGGTGCATTTAGGCAAAAAGATAACAAGTATTTATCGTCTGCTATGCCATCTATAATGAGTACATTTAACAATTCTTTTAAAGAAATAACAGAGCTATTTTTTATTTTAGGAGTAGAAATGCTTCAAGGTAGAAAGTCTAACTTGATGTCAAAAGAAACTGCTAAAGCGCAGTCTGAAAAAATGACTGCTGATTTGGTTTTAGCTCTACAAGACTTTTATGATCTCAGAGATGATGATCCTATGAAGTTAAAGCTAAACAGACATGTTAGTAAAATTGAATCACTTATTGTTAGACAAAACACAAAACTAGGAATTCAAGTTGACAGATCAAATAAAAGTGATATCGTGCAAAAAGCATCTAACATTTCTATAGAAGCAATAGAAGGTATTGTATATAATTTTAAAAACAAAAGATTTAAATTTACAGGAACTTATGCGCCTATTAATCAGTTGATGGGTTTTAATACTGTCGGACTTTTTCCGTCAAGGTTTCCTAGAGTTTATAGTCAAAGAATAAACTGGGACATAAAAGAAGATACAAAAACAGTTTTAATACTACCAGGTTCATTCAAACCTCCTCATGTTGGACATTTACAATTGCTTAAACATTATATGGACCAAGGTGTTGATCAAGCTCTTATATTGGTCACAGACCCAAGAAATGAGCAGTCTGTTAGAAGAATTGGTAATAAGTCAATTGACGGTAATGTTGCGACTGTTTTATGGAAAATATTAGCAAAAGACTTGGTTGACTCTGGTAAAGTTAGTGTTATAGTTAGTCCTGCTTCTAATCCTATAGAAGTTGCTGTATCGATGTTAGTAGAAGGCTCTGACAAACTTAAACAAGGCACTAAAGTTTATCTAGGCTCTTCTTCAAAATTAACTTACGATAAAATTAAAGGAACATCAGAAAAAATTATAGGAACAGAACAAGTACAATCTGATGACTCTGATAGATATGATAGACTTTTAGAGTACGCAAACATAGCTGATTACTTGGACATACAAGATCCTAGACAGAATGCATGTCCACCTGTGACATTACCTGCTGAGTACGTACAAAAATGTCAAGATCTAGGAATATACGAAAGCTTACCTTCACAAATAGATGGAAAAGATTCATCACAATATCACGCTTCTGATCTAAGATACTTACTAGCAGCTTCACAAGAAAGTGAAGAATTAAAAGAATTGCTTGTTTATTTCTTAGGAAGCAAACAAATTATAAATCAATATATTTCTTATATTTTTTAGTCATGCTTTGAATTAAACATCAAAATTTATTTGACTTAGTATGTCTTTTATGCTTTTTTGAAAATAAGGAGCACTTTCTTCTCCACTTATATTTAGTCTTCTACTTTGTGTATTTGCTTTTGCATTTATGTCATTAGCTATACTTAGAATTTCTTGAAAGCGTTTGTCTTTTTTATTCTGCAAGCTTAGATTATTCATTATTGTTATAACTAAAGTAGAATTATAAAAATAACGCTTGTCTGTTGTTGTTTTTTTATTCTTCTCCGCCTCAGTAGGCACAGTTCCTCCTTTCTTTTGAGTGGGAGGATCAGGATTATACTTGATTATTTTTTTTCCTTCTATTACAAAAGCGTCTATTATTCTAATTTTGTTTTCGTCACTGAATATTTGTGTTTGCGGGTAATTATTAATTACTGAAGAGCTGACGATTGCTTTTACAGCATTGACAAATTTCTTTTTTTCATTTTCGCCATTCAATATAATTTCTGCAGGAATAACAATTTTATTGTCAATAAAATCAAAATAATCTTCTGCATTTTTAGACCAAGCATTAAACATATCATTATAAGAACTTTGTACATCAATGTTGCGATAGCTTTGTGTTACTATTTCATTATTGTTTATTTCTTTCATGCTAATAGTTTTTTTACTGTCTGTTAGCTTCAAGCTTGAATTTGTATCTGCTTTTATACTACTTACAAAATCTTCTACACTATCATACCTTATTTCAAATCTATTAATTTTTATATTTTTGTTAGAAATTTCCCAACTAACTTTAAACAAACCAATGCTATTAAATTGTAGATTTTCATATTCATCGTTGTTATTTATTACTTTTAATATAGAATTTAAAAAGTGTATGGTGTTAGTTGAAATAGAATTAGTATCAAAACCTGATATAGAGCTTTCATGGTGTGTTTTTAAATCAATTATACTACCACGGTTATTAGATCCTAACATTAAAAAGTCAAAACCGCAATTGTGTTGTATTGAATTAGCGTCAATTATTTCAATGTTATTTTCGTCATCAAATAATGTTTTTCCAATCTTTTCTTTTCTAGGTAAGCCTATAACTTTTGCCTTGTGCATCTTTAACATATTTTCATAATTAATAGCATCAAAATTATATCCAGAAATTTTATTAAAAGATTCTGAAAAATTCATTTTACTATAATTACGTCTTCCGTCATATTTTAATAATATTGTAATAATTGAAGCAATTTTTTCTTTTGAAGAGCTTGATCTTAAATTTATTTCATCATTGTCTGAGTATATACTCATTAGCAAATCTTCAAAATAAAATCCTGCATTTCGTTTAATAAATGCAGAACGACTAACTAATTGTTCAAAGTCACGACTTATACTTACATTAACTTCAGGTGGATCTCTATCTTCTTTTTTACCAGTATAATTTCCTGGTGTTGTCATTTCAAAGAAGTCACATTCAAATTTACTTATGTTGCGTTCTTCTTGAAATTGCCAGACTGGTTTTTTTATTTCCATACCAGAAATTTTATGCACTAAACTTCTTATAAAAGAAGAAAATTTATTAATAGAAAATTCTTCTGTTCTAGTAATCTGTTCAAACAAAAAAGAAAATTCTTTCTTAATTGAATTTTTTAATGTAACTGTCTCGTTTAATTTGTCATTTTTTAACTCTTCTAATAGACAACAAATTAATAAAATTTCTTTAAAACTTAAGTAATTATAGCTGCTGTTGTTTTCCATATTAAATATTATTTCATTGTTTTCAATACTTCTAAAAAACAAATCAATATCATTTAAACTAACTGTAGCATTACTTAAACTTATTGGGGTACTTGACATTTGAAATTCATTTAGTAGATTTAAAGAATTTTTTAAACTATAAGATTTTTTATTCATCTTTTACCACCACTATACACTTTTGCAAAGCCTTCAGATATTAATTTGCCATTATAGCTATTTTCGAACTCAAGTTTATCTTCTTCAATTTCCCATATTGTACCTAGCCATCTTCCGAATTTACCTTTTTTTGCAGTATGAAGCATAACTTTTTTACCAAGAATTTTTTCTCTTAGCCAATCACGTGTTTCATATCCTTTTTTCTTTTCTTCTAAGTCTTTAGTTCTAATTTCAGGTGTGTCAATACCTACGAGTCTGACTTTGATTCTTGCTGATAGCTTAAAACCTAAGTCTACAACGCATGTACATGTATCACCATCGTAAACTTTAACAACTTCAGCAATATAATAATATGGTTTCATTTTACCTCTCTAGATTCATATTTATAAATATGAATTATAAAAGGTATTATATAAATGTCTAGTCTAATAAAAGCTTATATTAAAGTATACTTAAATGAAAATAATTTACAGACAGCTGTAAAAAGTATGACAGAAGATATTAAAGTGCAAGATGTTATTGACACTTTAAAAGGAGATATTTCAAAAAAAAGATTTAAAAAAATAGGCTTAGGAATATTTAAATTTTGTTCTTTAGGCACCTTAGATGTATTTGATGCTATAAGTGATGTAGGTGAGATAGTTGATCCATCTGGTGCAATAAAAGATACTGTTCTTGATGCTTTAGTTCAAAAAGCAGGAAGTATGGGTCTTGCTAAAACAATAGACAGTCTAAGGCCTAAAAAGCAAACACAAAAAAATGAGCCTTTAAATATCGACCCATACTACTCAAATATAATAGACGACAAAATAGAAAAAAAGTTCATCGTCTATTATATTGGTGAACTAGAAAAATCAAAAAACATGAAATTAAAAGATTTTATTTTACAACGTGGTGATATTTCAAGTATACTTGAAATATGGTTAAAAGATAATTTTGGAGGAAGAAGTTTAAATACACAAGAAAAAAAAGATTAGTCTTTAATTTTTTTTATTATTTTTTCTTTTTAGCTTTTGATTTTTTAACTACAGCCCATGCCTTAGAAGGATTTGCTGAATTAACTCTTGCGTGTGCCCATTGATGTTGTGACATGCCTTTTCTACTACCACTAGTTGCCCAAGCAGCCAAACCTTTTCTATACTCAGCATAAACAGAGCCAGGAGTTAATCCACGTTTTTCAGCTTTCTTTTTTAAAGTAGCTTTAGTAGTATCTGATAATTTTCCTGATGAAGAGCTCTTTTTCTTTTTACTGGATTTTCTTTTCTTTTTTTTACGTGCTTCGTCAATTAATGCTTCTCTAATAAATTCTTCTAATAAAAATAAATCATTCATGTTACTACTCTACTTTTTTGAATCATGTCTTGGGACGTTTTTAAATCCTTTTTTCTTACGTTCAGACTTTTCCATTCTGTCACGCATCTTGTAAGCTCTTTGCCGATCAGCTTCGCTGTCACTCTTAGCAAGTCTAGTTGCTGTGTCTAGTTTCTTTCTTCTTTTACCTTTTGCCTTATACTGGCTTGGATATTTAGTACTTTTCTTTTTAGACTTTCGCTTTTTGCGCTTTTTCTTACGAGCTTCGTCTATCAAAGCTTCTTTTATAAATTCTTCTAATAAAAACAAATCGTTCATAATAACCTCTTGTCTATAATAATTATTACTTATTTTTAGTTTTATTCATTCTTTGCGTTTTTCTTTTAGACGCTTCTTTTCTTTTTTTTGCATAATCATATGCTTTTTTAAGTCTAGCTTTTACTTTTGTGTCTTTTGCATTTTTATAAGCAGCTCTTACTCTTTGATGAATTAAGTTAATTATTTGCGATTGTCTTGCATGAGATTTAGATTTAAAAGTCTTTTTAGATAAAGTATCTCTAATATCAGTCACAGTTCTAAATTTAACGCTAACAGTGTCTTTAGGATTTTCGTCTGTGTATAATCTTCTGTCACTTCCTTTTGGCTTTTTTCCAGTTCCAACTTTAGGGTCTGCTTTTTTCTTTTTTTTAGCTTCTTGAATTAAAATTTCAAGAATATAATTTTCTAAACTATTCACTTTCTTTCATTCCAAAATCAATACAACACTGTGGAAAACTTTGTTCTACTTTTTTACCTATGTCAACCATTACAAAATTAACTTTAGTATCTTTTTTATCACCATCGAATCTAACGTTTCTATTGTTTAAATCAGCTGAAACAACATTGCCTTGAAAGATTTCATTTTTTTTAGCATTAAATTTTTTAGTACTTGCTGCTTTAGCACAACCTCCGCAACAAATTTTTATTTTTACTTTTTGCCCAGCTTTATACTTGACATCTGTAAATTTGTTTTCATTTAAAAATATTCGCCACTCGTTTAAAATTTCTTTTGTTTTCATTTGTATTTTCTCACATTTATTATTAGATTTGTTCCGTTTTTATTAACTATACGGTGCCATGTTTCTTTAGGTATTTTAAAAATAGAACCTTTCTGCATTAACTGGGGCAGCTCATTGTCTCTCTGTACGTACCAGCCGTCACCTTCAACTAAAAAAATGTCACGATCTTCTTTATCCCTATGCCAAATAAGCTCTTCTTCACACAAGTCTTTACAAAAACTTCTTTGTACAATAAAATAAGTAGGAGTTTCTTCTATGATAGTCTCCTTAAATACTTGTTTGTAATCATAAACAGTTTTTTCTCTCATTACCACCACCCAGGAATGTTTCTTCCAAATAACTTTGTAGCTCTACACGACCAATATCCAGCTTTAGTCTTGTCTTTTTTCTCGCTGCATTTGTGTCTATCACCAAAAGACTTCCTCCTTTTTTTATGGGCTTCGCTTTTTCCCATAGCCATAGACATTGAAGATCCAAAAGTAACTTTTTTAACTTTAATTCTTCCTTTTTTATCTTTTTTTCCAGAATTAACAAAAACAACAGCCTTGCCGTTTCCTGCTCTTTTAACACCGGCTTTTCCTAGTTTAACTTTTTTACCTTGATACTCAGCTTCAGCGATTATGTCATCTTCTAAATAATAGTCTTCTAATAAAAATGGGTAATCTAGTGGAACCATTTGACCTTCGTAGCTAGCCCATTGTCCTACTTCAAGCTCTTTTATGTACATTTTATCAATTTCATGTAGTAAGTTTATTTTACCACTTTCATATAATTTTCTAGCTTCATTAAATAAGTTAAAATATTCTTTTGAGCCTCTTCTGTATACATTAGTGCTAATAGGTATATTTTCTTTAATATGAAACTTAAGTCCTTCTGATAGTAAATTCTCCTCTGACTTTACTATTTCAACAACATAATCTTTTAAATTTATAGTCATGTTTTTCCTTGTTAATTTGTGCGTGTATTTTTTAATAATAAATATTATAATAATATAAAAAAAAGGTTTATTATAATGAATAGATTTGGATATGCATGCATTAATATGAAATTGAGAGAAAAAGGTATTTTTAATTCTAGAACAATGCGCAAAAAAACATTTCTAACAAAAGGTTTACCTTATGCTTCACAGCTAGTCTTGCAAAATGTAAAAGACCTTTTACCTATATATAACTGGAATTATAAGAATAATGTCAAAGTTTTTCGAATGTCTTCTGAAATTACTCCATGGGCTTCTGAATATGAATTGCATGATTTACCCGACTACGAAGAAATTTGTCATTACCTGAAAATTGCAGGTGATTATACAAAAGTTATTGGTCAACGTGTTTCATTTCACCCCGGACAATTTAACTGTCTAGCTTCAGAAAAAGATTATGTTGTTGATAACTGTATTAAAGATTTAGAAATTCACGGCAAGCTGTTTGATCTTATGGGTCTAGACCAAAACCACTGGTCTAAAATTAATATACACTTAGGGTCGACTTGTGGTGGGGATCTTCAAAAAGCAGCAGACAACTTCAATAAAAACTTTATGCGCTTGTCTGACTCTGTAAAGTCTAGACTTACTGTAGAGAATGATGATAAACCTGCTATGTTTAGCACAAAGTTTCTATATGACAATATCTACAAGGTATCTGGTGTGCCTATTGTGTTTGATTCACATCACTTCGAAATTGGCCCGCAAGATGTAGACTATGTCTCTAGTTTCCAGATGGCATATGACTCATGGCCAAAAGGTATACGCCCAACTTGTCATCATTCAAACGGCAAAAAAGTGTATGAAGATAAAACTATTAGTTCAAAAGCTGCACACTCTAATTACTACTATAAAAAATTTAATAGCTGTGGCAAATCAGTTGACGTCATGTTAGAAGCAAAAGCTAAAGAAAGAGCTCTTAAGAAATACTTAAAAGATTTTTGTTAAAATATAATTTATAAATTGTATCTAATTATAATATAATAATACTAACTTAATGAGGATATAATGAAAATATTAAATAACAAGGCAATAAGTTTTGATGATATTGTTTTAATACCACAACATTCTGACATAAATTCTAGAAGCGAAATTAATACTACCGTAAAAATAGCTCATGAAAACAATACTGAGACATCTTTTAAGATACCTATAATTAGCAGTCCAATGTCAACAGTTACAGAAGCACACATGTGTAACGCAATTAGAAGTCAAGGAGGCTTAGGGATTATTCACAGATACAATACGATTGAATATCAGACTAGACTTTTAAGTTTTGTAAGCGACAATGAAACAAAGGCAGCTGCAATTGGAGTTTCTGGTGACTTTAAAGAAAGACTTTCATCTCTAGTGGAAAAAGGATTAAAGATTGTATGTATTGATATTGCTCATGGTGATCACAAATTAATGGAAAACGCTATCGAATTTGTAAGATCAGAGTATAATGATTTATTTGTGATTGCTGGAAATGTTGCAACTGGTTCAGGATACAAAAGATTAGCTTATGCAGGAGCTCATGGAATACGAACTTCTGTAGGCAGCGGAAGCATATGTACTACAAGAATTCAAACGGGACATGGCATGCCAACTCTGAGTGCAATTATTGAAATTTCCAAAGCAAAAAAAGAGTTAATAACAGAGCTAAATTATACTTCAAAAAGCTTGCCTTTTGTAATAGCTGATGGTGGCATTAAGAATAGCGGTGACATAGTAAAGTCTCTTGCAGCAGGAGCTGACTTTGTAATGTTAGGATCAATGTTAAGCGGGACAAAAGAAACGCCTGGAAAGATTATTTTAAATAGTGAAGGAAATAAAATAAAAAGATACAATGGAATGGCTTCAAAGTTAGCTCAAAAAAACTGGAAAGGATCTTACTCTTCTATAGAAGGTGTAAGCTCTTATGTAAATTACAAAGGAACTGTTTCGAAAGTAATAAACGAAATAATGTCAAACGTAAGAAGTGGCATGTCTTATACAGGAGCTAGATCACTAAAAGAGTTAAGAGAAGAAGCTATTGCTATTATTCAAACTAATTCTTCACATTCAGAAGGTAACCCACATATTTTTAATAGAAGGTAAAACATGCCAACAAAAATAGTTTTAGGTCTTCAACATGGAGACGAAGGTAAAGGAAGAGTTGTAGATGACTTAGTTCAGACTTGGGCTGACGTAGTTGTAAGGTTTCAAGGAGGAGGAAATGCAGGTCATACAGTTTATGATAAAGAAGGAAATAAGTTTGTAACACATATTTTACCGGTAGGCGTTTTAAATAAAAGTAAATTTAATTTCATAGCTAAAGGTTGTGTAATCAACATTATCGATTTATTTAAAGAAATAAAAGAATTAAACGTATTGCCTGAAAATCTATTAATTTCAGGCAACTGTCCTTTAATAGAACCTACTCATTTAATCAAAGATAAGATTAAGTATCAAGGCAAGTTAGGTACTACAGGAAGAGGAATTGGCCCAGCTTACTCTGAGTTTTATGCAAGAGATTCTATACTTTTTAAAGATTTTATTAAAAGTCCAAAAGAAGTAGCTATTAAAATACAAGACAAATTTTTTGACTATCAAACATTTTTAGCTGAATTAGGTATTGAAGGAAATTCTGATGTAATAGAAGAAAACTTTAGATTATTTAATAAATGGTTTAATGAATATAACAAAGCACATAAATTATTAGAAGCTTACCTTTGTAGCAACGAAAATATTATACAAGAAATATACAGTAGAAATTCTAATATTCTTTTAGAAGGAGCTCAAGGAAGTGGTCTAAGTATATATTCAAACAACTACCCAGATGTTACATCTTCATCACCTTCAGTCGGTGAAGCTTTAAACTCTACTGGTCTTAATCATAAACAAATTGACGAAGTAATCGGCGTAATAAAGTCTTATAAAACAAAAGTAGGAAGTGGATCTTTTCCTAGCAGATGTGATCCTGTTTCTGAAGATGTTTTGTCAAAAATTGGTAAAGAATTTGGAGCAACAACCGGTCGACCTAGAAAGTGCGGCTGGCTAGATCTAGATGAAGTTATAGATGCAGTCAACATAAACGGTGTAGATCATATATGTGTTATAAAATCAGATGTTTTTTGCAACATAAAAGAACCTTACGTTTACCATGAAAAAGAGCTTAAATCTATATCTAAAATAAACTCTGTTTCTCTTGAAGACAGCGCTTTTGTAGATTTATTAAATATTATTAAAACAAAAACAGGCGTCAACAAAGTGTCATTTACAACAGGACCAAAAAGAGGAGAAATAGTTTGGAATGTTTAATTTTAAAAAAGGAGACTTAATACAGTTTAAAATTTCTAAAGAACTCTGTATTATAATTGACGATTTTGATCAAGAAAAATTTGAAGCTTTAAATACAACTGTAGTTTCTAATATGTCTAGAAAAATATTAACGTTTACAGAAAGAGGTCCTGAAATTAATTTTACACCAAACTTTAATATAGCTTTAATTAAAAGTGAAAAGGAAGAAAATGATACCTAGATATAAAGTACAAGAAATTCATGATATATGGAAAACAGATAATAAGCTAAAAACATGGCTAGCTGTAGAAATTGCTCATTTAGAATCATTAGCTAATAGCATTACTGATAAGACTATTAGTAATGAAAGCTTTGAAATTATTAAAGAAAACGCAAAGATTGATATTGATAGATGGAAAGAAATAGAAAAAGAAACTAGACACGATCTTCAAGCTTTTGTGCAAATGCTTGAAGAAAGTATACCTAAAAACGAAGGAAGATGGATTCATTACGGACTAACGTCTTCTGACATTTTAGATACTTCTCTTTCAATAATGTCAAAGAAAAGTCTGAACGTGATCATAAATTATACTGCAAAAGTTTTATATACACTTAACAAACTTTTAAAATCAGACGTTTATAAAAAAAATATCTTAGCAAGAACTCATGGAAAATCTGCAGAAATACAAACGTACTATGATGTTTTTTATAGATGGATTAGCTTTGTAAGAAAAGGCCATGATTCACTAGTTGAAGCAAAAAACAAGATAAGCGTTGGAAAATTAAGTGGTGCAACAGGAAATTATAAATTTAACACTAAACAATGTGAATATAATGCATTAGATTCTTTAGGACTTAAACCAGTTGTATCTTCTCAGATTATATCGAGGCAGTATTATCTAGACTATTTTTATGGAATATTGCAAGTTATTTTAGCTGTAGAAAAAATTGCATATGACATCAGGATTTACAGTTTAGATGGCATTAATGAAATGTCTGAACCCTTTAGAAAAGGACAAAAAGGTTCAAGCGCAATGCCACACAAGAAAAACCCTATATTAACAGAAAATATATGCGGATTGACACGTTTATACAAAGCTTATTTTTCAACAGCTGTTGAAAATTGTACGACTTTGTTAGAGAGAGATATCTCTCACTCTTCTTCAGAAAGAATTATTTTCAAAGACTCAGCACATATTGCATGCTTTACATTAGATAGGCTAGACAAAGTATTAAAAGGCTTAAACATAGATACAGTTAACGCAAAAAATAATTGCAAAAAAATGGAATCTGCTACAAACTCACAAAAATCAATGAACGATTTAATAGAACAAGGTTATAGCAGAAAAGAAGCACATGATATTACACAGTCAAACATATAATTATATAATATAAAAACTATAGAAAGTAATAAAATGAAAAGATTTAGTGAAAGAAGCATTGCAAGAAATTTTCTAAATGAGATAGCTGATTCTAAAATATCATTAGGTACAGCATTCATTTCTGACGACGATACTGTTAAAGGCCAATCACATTCAGAGCTCGATCCAGACAACGACGGATATATAACACATGAGGATTTGTTTGGTCATTTCGATGTTGATAACGATGGTTTCGTTACAACAGATGAGTATGTCGACCATATTCAATACCATGCTGATAATCCTGAGACACTTGATCATTACAGAGACGATGTACCTTGCAATACTTCTTATAACACATGTAGAACACATTATGACAATGATGATGAAGTCTTAAGGCGTTGTATTTCAAATACAGGTGCAACGTGTATGCAATCAGGAATTCAAGCTCTCATCGATGTGTTAACTGCAATGAAAAAATCAGGTATGATTTAATTTTAAGGAGAAATCAATACATGTTTAAAATAGGACAAAAAGTTTCGCATTTTATGACGACGCATAAGGTTGGAACTATAGTTAACATTGAATATACTAGAAATAATTTTATGACAACAGGTGGTACAACACAACATAAAGTTTATATAGTTGTAAAATATACAGAAGAAGACATTCAAAAATATGATTCAGGAGACTTAATAAAGATATATGATTAAAGAAATGTTTATTTGCTTGGCGCTGTTTGACATGAATGGTGTTGTTAATGAAAAAAATATTTGTGAAAACATAGAAACACTTTCACATATCTCTAAAGAATACAACATTGATACATATACATACGTCTCAATGTTATGGATTGAAAGTAATTTTAACAAAGAAATTGTAAGTTACACAGGTAAAGCTTGCGGTATATCACAAGTTGTACCAAAGTGGACAAGACCTAAAAAGTCATGCAAAGATTTAAATTCAGATATAAAATCAGCTATGATTCAAGGAGCAAGAATATTTAAAGGCTTTAAAAGATATGGTGGTAAAAGTTTAGACATTAGTTTATGTGGATATAACCAAGGATATCGATGCAAAGGTGAAAAAGAAGTCAAAAAAGGCGGTTATGACTACAGAAAAGAAGGTCTAATATACGCAAAAAAAGTTAAGTCATTTAGAAAAAAGTTGAAGTATAATGTTAGGAAGCAAAAGAGAAAAGTAAATTTATACAAAAAGAAATTAGAGCGTGCATTAAGATTATTTTATAGACTATAATACTTTAAAAAAGGAGTGTTTAATGTCAAAATTATTATATGAACCCGGTTTTTATCACTTAACTTCACATCTAAACTTATACTATGATATAGATGTAATTCTAAAACAGTTTGAAGAAGATGCATATTATCCTAACTTAAACAAGATTTACATAGACAGAAATAATCATTGGAGAGATCGTCTTATTGCTTTAATACACGAAGCAGGTCATGTATTAATCGATTTTAACAACCTCCAGACTAAAAGTATGAAAGCAAATTTATCAACATATGAAGAGCATATTAGATCTAAGAGACAGTTAGTTTCACTTTTAAATGAAGAGATTTCTGCTTGGAATGTTGGAAAAAAGCTAGCTATTGATTTAAATATTAAATTTGATCATGCTAGAATGGATGAAGTATCTACAAATTGCATTATGTCTTATGTTAAAAAAGGTTTGTTAAATGTATACGGTTCGACAATTGATATATCATGTATTGACAGTAGGACATAGAAAGTTAGATCTTTTTGCGTGTACACTTTGTAAATATTGTTTATAATAATAATATAAGGAGAATATATAATGTCCTACTCAAAAAAAGACTTAAAAGATATAAAAAACAAATTAAAAAAAGAAAATCCTAGCTTTTTTAATAATTCTTCTATAAAAAAACAAAAAAAATCAATAGTAAAAAGTCAACCTAGTAGAAAAAAAATAGTAAAGTGGAATTATAAAGTAAATGATGTTGTTACATGTATACATTCACAAAGAATAGGTCTGATTGTATCAGACAATACGTATTTTGGCCGTAAACTAGAAAAAAACTATTATTTTGTATTGTTTGGATGTAGAGTACAGAAATATGATGGTTCTTATTTAAGGGCTTTATAGTGCGTGCAAATATTGTTTTACTTGTATTATAATTAACAAAAAACATTTAAACATTTAAACATTTAAGGAAAATACAAAAATATGAAGCTTAACGTTAAAAACGACAAAATTGTTTTTGGAACAAACATACTTGACATTAACATACCAAACAAATTACGAGAAAGAAACAAGTGTGGCGTAGATTATATTGATGATGCTTTTGGAGGAGAAGGATTTACACCTTCTACTATTTCTTTGTTTACTGGTGAGCCAGGAGCAGGAAAAACAACTCTAATGTTGTCGCTAGCTGATTCTTTAACTAGCCAAGGTTACGTTTGTCTTTTTAATACAGCTGAAGAAAGCTTGTACCAAATTAAGCTCACATGCGAAAGGCTTGATCTAAGGAACGGATTTGTTGCAGGGCAAGAAAGCTACGTTCCAAGGCTTATTAAACAATGTGACTCTTTAAGACATAAGTACAAAGGAAAACCTTTCTTTCTTATTGTAGACTCTTTGCAAACTCTTAATGACGGAAAATACGGAGAAGAGCACACTAACACACAATCAGCTGTTAGATCTTTACAGATTCTAACTGACTATGCTAAAGAACATTACATAAATGTTATTTGCATTGGGCAGGTAAATAAAAGCGGAAACATGGCAGGTAGTCAAAAGCTTAAGCACATGGTTGATGCTATGCTTCATCTTTCTATTGAAAGAAAAGACGAAGATTTCAAGGGCTTACGAGTTCTAGAAACTGTAAAGAATAGATTTGGTGGAGCAGGATGGACTTTCTTTTTAGACTTGAAAAATAACGGCTTTAATGAAGTTGCTAGAATTGGAGTGAGATAACTTGTTTGTAGCTTTAATATGCTATCTGCTAGGATCAGCAGGTGTTTTCTTTCAACATAACTTACAATTCATAGATGATTGGTGGAAAGATAAAACTGTATTAAATGTTTTTTTATTTTCAATACCTATAGGCTTCTTATATTTGAAGTCTTGGACTTATTTTGTACAACAGCTAGGATCTGTATGGTCTGCAAGATTTTTGTTTTTTGGTTTTTCTTATCTTGTTTTCCCTTTGTTAGCTTACATATTTTTAAACGAAACACCCTGGTCACTAAAAACTGTTCTTTGCACACTTCTTAGTATAGTAATAATATTAATCCAATATAAGCTATAAGCGTGCAAAATAGATCTATATTAAATTATAATAATCAAAACAACATATAATAAGGACTTTAAATTGAACATTGATACTTTTATTAATATTGCTAAAGATCTTCCTCCACATATTGCTGTTCTTATAAGAGGTGGAACAGGAATTGGCAAGTCTGCTATTACAGGACAGATTTCAAAAAGCTTGAAAAAACCTCTTCCACTTATCGATGTACGTGGTTCTACAATGTCTGAAGGTGATACTGGAGGTTACCCAGATATTGAGGGTATGAAGAAAAACGGAGTTATGACTTTTTGCATGCCCGCTTGGTTCATTAGGGCTTGCAACGAGCCTGTTGTTTTATTTTTAGACGAACTTAATAGATCTTTACCCGCAGTCCAACAATCCTTCTTTCAGATTGTTTTAGATAGACAGTTAGGAAATGATGAAAACGGCAATCCATATAATTTACACCCAGAGACTCGCGTCTTTGCAGCTGTAAACCACGGATCAGAATATGATGTAAACGAAATGGATCCTGCTTTATTAAGACGATTTTGGACTGTTGACCTTAAGCCCGATATTGATAGCTGGATTTCTTGGGCAACAAAAAACAATATTGACAATATGATTATTGAGTTTCTAAAAACTAGATCAATAAATTTTGCTCCTGATGCTAGTTCCATTGAGCCAGGAAACGTATTTCCTACTCCAGCTTCTTGGACTAGGTTAGATGAAGCTATAAAGTTTATGGCAATTGACTTAGAAAAAGAAGGAAAGCTAGATAAACCTCTGATATATAACATTGCTTCAGGTTTCGTTGGCACACCCGTAGCAATTGAGTTTTCTGACTACGTAGAAAAATACGAGGCTAATGTAACTCCTCAAGATATTTTAGACAGATATGATGATCTAACTAATAAAATTAATAGATTAAGTAATGATAGACTCAATCTGCTAATTGAACGTCTAGGTGAACATGGAAGACAAAATAACTGGACTGTAACACAAGCAGAAAATGCAGCAAAGTTTGGAAAAAGTATATCAGAAGAAATGCTTATTCATATGTGGAGCAAAATTTCTGAAACTAAAAACATTAAAACAATTCAAAACTTTCACAAATTTATTGGCCAATACTTAGTGAAAGTTGTTAACTCAAACAAAGATTTACTAAGTAATTAATAATAAAGTTTATAGTTTTGTATGCGTGCAAATGACTATAAAATTAGTGTATAATATCATTAAGGAGGATAAATGAAAAAAGAAACAACTTCTAATGGAATTAGTAGATCAATAAATGTTTCCCAATCAGATATTGATAACTTTAAACTACAAAGTCATCTAGTAGACCTACTTTGGGACGAACCTTTTTATAGTAGAATTTTAAGAAGCTTAAATAAAATTGAAACTGAAGAGATACCAACTGCAGGAGTTCTTTGTAAAGACGGCGAAATTACAATGTGGTGGAATAGAAGATTTCTTGCTTCACTTCCAAAAAACAAAGTTAAAGGTTTAATTAAACATGAGTGTCTTCATCTAGCTTTTAAGCATACAACTGATAGAAGAAATTCTCCTCATATTATTTGGAACTATGCAACTGATTTAGCTATTAATTCAATTATACCCTATGATGAGTTACCTAAAGGTGGTTTAGTTCCTGGATATCATTTAGAGCCTTTAACAAATGATGATATGGAAAATATGACAAAAGAAAACATTGACATGTTTAATGTTCTTTCAAGTCTTATTGCATCTTTTCCTCAAAACAAAACTTCTGAATATTACTTTGAAAAACTCATGCAAAATGAAACAATCAAAGAACATGCAGAAAAATCAAGTAGTTTCTTATCAGATGGCTTTCCTGATGTTGGCTTTGATGACCATGAAGGTTGGGATGAGATGAGTGCTGAAGCACGAGAAATGATGAAAGAAAAGTTAGGAGAAATATTAAAGTCTGCCGTAGAAGAATCAAATCAAAAAGGATGGGGTTCAATATCTTCTCAAGTCGCAATTACTCTAAACAAAATGATATCAAAGACAATTAAATGGGAAGATGTTTTAAAAAGATTTTGTGGTTTTACGAGAAGAGACGATAGACAATCATCGACTAAGAGGCTTAACAGAAAATATCCTGCAATACATCCAGGATCAAAAAAAATATACAAACCTAGAATTGCTGTATATGTTGATGAAAGTGGTTCAATGCCAGCATCAATACTTGAAAATTTCTATGGAGAGCTAAATAGTTTAAGCTCTAGAACAGACTTTTATATGTATAAGTTTGATGCTGTAGTAGATGACAAGTCAGGTTTTCTTTGGAAAAAAGGTAAAAGACTTAAGATAGAAAGGACAATGCACGGAGGCACAAGCTTTCAATCTGTAACTAAACATGCAATCAAAAACAAAAAGAACTTTGACGGCTATATAATCTTTACAGATGGTTGTGCACCTAAACCTTCACCTTCCCATGGCTTAAAGAGATGTTGGCTCTTGATGCCTAATTGTGAACTAAGTTTTAAAAAAAATAATTCAGATATTTTAATTCAAATGAAAAGTTAACAAAGGATAGATATGTTATACCATTATAACGGCGAAACTTTTAAAATTAAACAGGAAAACAATAAGAATAAATTATATCATAAAGCTGTTAATAAATGGTCGTCTGGTTGGACGTACATTGGCAACTTTAAATCACATGATCTGGCTCAAGCTGCAGCTAGAAAATATACTTTCTAAGAGGAAAAATGAGAAAAGAAAGATTTAAGATTACAATTAGATATCACGGACTAAGAGACTACGATGTGGAAAAAGTAAACTATGTTTTTGATGCGTCTTCACCTAAAGACGCTATTAGAAGAGTAAGCAAAGTGTATAAAAGAATTGAAGACTCTGGCGGAAGGCTTTCATATTATGCAAAGCAATTTCTAGAAGCTGTAGCAATTTCAGCAGAAACTGACCTACTTAACCCTTAAAAAAAAGCAGATTAATGTATAGAAAAATTATTTATGAATTTCTAAACAATATGAAACAGACAACTTCTACAAACGATAAAGTAGAAGTTATGATGCATTCTGAAAAGTCTGTTTTAAAAACTCTATATTATACTTACAACACATTCATACAATTCGGTATTACAGAAAAGGTTCTAGAAAAAAGAAAAGATCTATGCAATATAAATTCTGAATTTAAAGAAGACAAAGGAATGTTTAGTTTACTTGATTCTTTAAATCACAGAATGTTAACAGGTCATAATGCAATAAAAGAAGCGAACGGATTTCTCTACAACAATCCAGACTTAAAGGAAATATTTTATCTTATATTAGGTAGAAATCTAAAATTGCGAGTTTCTGTAAAACTTATTAACAAAGCATGTCCTAACTTAATACCTACGTTTAATGTAGCACTTGCTAACAAGTACGATGAAAAAACAAAAAAGAAAGTAGACTTGCAGAAAGATGTTTGGTATGTATCAAGAAAACTCGATGGTGTTCGCTGCCTTGTTGTGGTGGACGAAAAAGGAAAAGCTAAATCATTCTCCAGAGCAGGAAAACAATTTCATACGTTATCCTTGGTAGAAAAAGAAATAGAAAGTTTAGGCTTTAAAAATGTAGTATACGACGGAGAAATGTGCATTGTAGACAATGATGATAACGAAGATTTTCAAAGTGTAATGAAAGAAATAAAAAGAAAAAACCACACAATTAAAAACGGTTTGTTTCAAGTATTTGACTATATACCCTACAGAATATTTAGCAAAGGCCACGGTGAAGTTGGTACTTTTTCTCAAAGAATAAACACTCTTAACAATATTATTTATAATACAGACGTAGAGTTAAAGCACGTTAAACTTTTACAACAAACGCCAATAAACAATTGGAGCGAATTTAATGTATTAAACAGCAAGGCATCTGATTTTGGCTGGGAAGGTCTCATGTTAAGAAAAAACAGCTTCTATAAAGGAAAAAGATCTAATGACATTTTAAAAGTTAAAACTTTTTTTGATAGCGAGTATAAGGTTGAAGGATTGAATTTTGGACCTTTTAGATACATTAAAGAAGGAAAAGAAGTTGAAGAGGAAATGCTTACTGCAGTAACAATAAAGCATAAAGAAAATACTGTTAATGTAGGAAGCGGATTTACTATAGAGCAAAGACAAAGATTTTATAGTAATCCTGCAGAGATAAAAGGAAAAGTTATAACTGTACAATATTTTGAAGAATCTCAAAATCAAAACGGCGAGTACTCACTAAGATTTCCTGTCATAAAGGCTATACATGGAGATAAAAGAGAAATTTAGCATAGGTGACTTAATAAAGTTTCCTTACGGCTTTGACATTAGAAAGAAAACTTACTACTTAGGAATAATAGTAGGAAAAAAAGTTACCAACAATATAGTTACTTATAAGTGTTTTACTAATAATAGCTTTGAATATGTTCAAGAAGCTGTTATTATAAACGTATAAAACACTAGAAATAAAGCATATTGTTATATTATAAAAACCAGCTAAAAGCTGGTTTTTTTGTGTTTGAAAAAAGTATTGTAGTTTTGACGAAGCAGCGTATGTACACCGCAAGTCACAATTAGATTTATAAAAAATAGAATATATTTATAGTATAGATACATAGGAGATATCATGAAACTTATATTATTATTAATTTTTTCGTCTTTACTTTTAAATTGTTCTGACGAATTGTCAAATTATCAAGGTTACGAAAATGACTTTAGGAGTAAGTCATACTTCGAAGTTAAATATGTTGGTGCTACTTGTGATTCGCAATGTATCTATTCAAGTTACGCTGTAACTTATAATTTGCAAGAAAAACAGTTTGACTGTGTTGAAGGACCTTGTGCTTGTGTAAAAGAAGGTGATGCACATACTTTATGTAGTGATAAGCCGTTAGCTGAAGATTTGTGGTCGCAACAAGAAAGCATACAACCACATAATAATCAAGTAATAGAAATACCTTATTATAATCAATATGACAACGCTAACTACCCGCATTCAACATGTCAAAATACTAGTATTGCAATGGTATTAAGCTACTTTCAATATAACATTCAACCAGATGAGATATTTTATAGGTGGGGTAAAGATATTGCACAGTCGCCTTCCGGATTAAATCAAGTATATACAAGCTATTCTGCAAACAGTGAAATTAATACTTATACTAATGCTACTCCTGAAGACTTGCGATCTGCGTTAGATAAAGGTTACATTGCAATTGTTCACGGATATTTTACATCATCAGGACATGTAATTGTCGTTAGGGGCTATGATAAGCAGCATTACTACGTTAATGATCCTGCAGGCAAATGGGATGGTTGCTTTAAATGTGGATACACTACAGGCAATTACAATGGTATTACTAAATACTCAAAAATATCATTTGAAAACGCAGTATTCACTTCAAATGGCAGCTCTTATTTACCCGGTTGGATCCATCTTATAAAAGGTAGTTAAAATGAAGATTTTATTTAATGTCTGTTTAATTTTTATTATGTTCATGATTAATTTATCATACGGTCAAAGTTATGAATGCGACAATAATTTTGGTGATTGTGGAACACCAAATCAAAGTGGTGGAGGAGGTGGAGGTGGATCGATACTAATTGCAAATACTGATTTAGGCGACACCTACCAGCATGCTGACGACTATGATGATGACGGTATTGAAGATCCTTCTGACAATTGTCCTAGGATTATGAATCCTGATCAGCTTGATCGAGACGGTGATGGAGTAGGTGATAGCTGTGATAATTGTCTTTCTATATGGAATAAAAAGCAAGAAAACACAGATGGCGATGACAAAGGAGACTTTTGCGACGAAGACATTGATAACGACAGCATATTAAACTATTATGACGAATGTCCTTATCACTGGGGTAACGATACATGTTTCGCATTAAATGTTTTAGAAAATTTTAATAACAATAGTGATTACGAAGATGAACACGCTGAAATAGGAAATACAAAAAGTTTTAAAGAAAATGACATGTTTATCAAAGCAAGTGATAAACATGTCAAATTAAATCAAAGCTGTAATTCATCGAGATATCCAGATTTTTTCAATGTTTTTGCTTTAATCTCTATAATAATGCTAGTTATTAAAAAGAAATGTAATGAACGAAAAATTTAATGTAGGTGACTTTGTCTATGTTAAGTCTTACTATATTAAAAACAATTTTAGTAAGCATGAGATACTTTATCTTAATAAAAGTTATGCGCTGATAAAAAACAAAAAAAATGGTGAACTTTATAAAAAAGTTGCAATAAAGGATATCACAAAAAGTAAAGAAACAGCAGTAATAACTGAAGATATTGTAAAAGGTGATCTTGTAAAATGCATTGTTGACAACAGCAGAATAGAACAAGGTATCGTAATTGATGCATATGAAAACTTTGTTCTTGTACTTATATCAACTAAAAAAAAGAAAGTTTCTAAAAACAGAGTTATTGTTGTTAATAATTAACCCAATTCTAAGTACTTAATCTGTATAGTAAAATATACATGCAATAGCTGCGGCTTGACGAAGCAGAAGGTATACTGTGAAAGTAAGAAACAAGTTAACAGGTAAAATTGGTATAATAAAAGACTGGAATAAAAGTTTAAACGGTAAAGTCTGTATTGTTGTTTATGAAATAAACATATCATACAACAAAAAGTATGACATATGTAAAGTATTAATTGACAATAAAATACACACGGTTCCAAAACACTTTATAAAAATTTGTACAAGTTTGAGCGCTGACTTATAATTACACATTAATATTTAAAAAGAAAGAGTGAACGAGCAATGAAAAATAAAAAAGAAGATAAAGATTTAAAAACAGTACTAATAATATCGTTTTCATATTTTGCATGTTTTTTAATACCTGCAATTACAAATTGTATCCAGTAATAAGAAAAGTTTCTATCAAACCATACTAAAAAACCAGCTTAAAGCTGGTTTTGTTTTATAGATTATTTGTTAATGTTACTGCGGAATACTTATACTGAATTAAAAGTTAATATCAAATCCTGACTTACTTTTTTGCAAAGGAAGAATTATAGTCAATACTCCCTTTTCTAATGAAGCTTTAACTTCTTTTTTTTCTATGTTTTCACCTACGTAAATTTTATGATTTAAGTTTGAAACAAATTGAGAATTACTTTCCTTGCTTTTACTTGTCACACTAAGATGTTTGTCTTTAAAAGTCATTTGAATTTCGTTTTGAGAAAGTCCCATAGCTTCAGCAGCAAATACAACTTTATCTTTTTCGTTTTTAATACTATAGCTAGAACTTGATGCTAACCCATGCTTTAACATAACTACGTCTCTTTTTAATAGCGGCGAGCTCGCTTCAAGTATTTCTTCGATAAAAGATCTGTTCATTTATAAATTACCTTTCTAGTTTGTTTTTGTTAGTGTGTATAATATAAACACCAAAATTTAAATTGTAACCCTTTTACTAAAATAAAATATTTTTATAGTAACTTTCAATTAATGTTTTAACTGGTATCGATCTAATTTTACCTCCCCAGCTATTTACTAAAGTTTCTAGTTCTCTCATAGGCATCGTGTTTTTTTCAAGTAAAGAATAAACTTCTTCTTCATAGCTAGATATGTTTTCAAATATATAAATTATACTTGAATTTCCAATGTCTGTAATCTCTTTGTTTTCGTTAATAGTAATAATAAACTTTTTCATAACATAACCTCCTATATTAATAGGTAGGCATTAATTTAAAAATTCTATACTGTTGTAACTTTTTAACCTCAATAAAACAATTTTGTCTTGAACAAGTATGTCCATAAAAATATTGTTACTACTTTCGTCAATAAAATAGTCTGTGACAAGATAAAAACCTTTGCTTACTTCAACATTTATTGCTGTTACATCTGAAGGTGTAATTACTCCTATAAAGTTTTTATGTAAACAAAGAAGCTTGCCTATATATTTCAATTTAATAGTTCTTTGTATATACGTCTGCAATACCTGAAGCTACAAAAGAATCTGGTTTTACTTTGCACACAAATCCACAACCTGTAATGTAACCTTTTATCATGCTTTCGTATCTAGAAGAATTGTGCTGTTTATTAGTATTAATATCAGCATGTATTTCTATGTTTGCACAATTAATTTTTTTTCTGATTTTAAAAGCAATGTCTATAGAATCAGTTGTTTCTTTAAGTAGTCTTTTTGATAAATCATAATACGAATCGTCAGAAACTTTTCTCTTAGTATAAAAAAATCTTCTATCATAAAAGCTGTTGTCATTTATTACGCATATTGCGTTTGCAAAAACAAATTTTCCTCCGAGCTTAACACTATCAGTACCTACAATAATTTTATGATTTTTGTTTTTTACAACTTTTTTTAATATTTGTATTACTTCTGTTTGAGTAAATATTTGTTTTTTGCTGTTTTTCCATTTCATTTTATCACCTATATGATTGATAATTGACTTCGTTTGTTTTTAAACTAAACTTTAAACAAGTATTACAGCTCGAGCTTTTTGTTTTTATTGATTTCATACGTTATATATAACGCTAACATATATGATTTTAATTGTAAAAGCTTATTGTTAAATAAACTGTAATGAAAACAAGCAATATTGAAGCTAAGTATTTACCTAAAAAAACATAAAAAGGTTCTTTATGATAGTAGTAGTAAAAAAAAGAAAAACATATTGTTAGAAAAAAAGAGTATATTAAATTTACCAATTATCTTTAACCTTTACTACTGTATAGCCGTGTGGAAATAAAACTTTTCTTTTGTACTCTTCATGAGTAAGACCTGAGCTTTTTATTTCTTCATGCCATTCTTTATACATTTGATAACCCAACTCAGTCAGCTCTTCTTCAATTGGAATATCTGAGTTTGAAGGATCTACGAAACCATCATTAGGTTTAACCCATTTACCTTTATTACTTTTATTCTCGTTCTTGAAAAGCTTTAAGCTTTTTGGTGTTCCTTCTAATAAGGAAGCATTTAAAATAAATTCGCAGCTTACTTCTGTTTTTATTTTTGAGTTTTTTCTTGTAATAACTTCACATAAACAAAAAAGGTTTTTTCTGCCTTTAACTGATATTAATTTGATCCATGCTTTTTTGTTTCTCTTAAAAGCTTTTATAAGATCAATTGCGTCTGCTGAAGAAGTTTCACCTTTCTGTATAGAAGTTGTTATGTTGTCCAGAATGTCTGAAAATACTTTTGACTTTAAAGAAACATACATCCACTTTTGTTTTACGTCAAAAAACTTTAATTTAATTTTTTCTCTCATGATATTTCCTTTTTTTATTATTATACATTTAAAAAGAAAATATTACACGCTAGTCAACATACTCCCATTTAGCTGCTTCAAATCCAAAGTTTTCAAATAAATAGCTTTCGATTTCATCTTCATCTTCATCAAAAAGCTCTATTGATAAAGTCTTAGGCAAGCCAGCATTTACTCTAGCTTCTTCGTATTGCAAGTAATCAAACTCTGTGTCTTTAAAACACCAAGTAACTTTAATTGTATTTGTTTCTGTATTACTTTCTTGAGACATTTTCAAACCTTTCTGTTTTTTGTCTATATATGTCTATGATTTTTGTTTTTTTGCTTTTTTGTCTATTTCGAATTGAATAAACCATAAAGCCTTACTCAAATCTTCTTCTGTTTTTTCTTTGTTTTTTTTGCCTGCTCGAGCAATATATTTTATAGCACTTCCTAACTCAAAATTTAAAGACCATGCATTTATAACATCAATTACTTCGTGACCAGTATCTTTTAAATAATGTGTAGGATGATCCACGTTTTCTTTCATCTTTTTCCTTTTTAATTTATTATATGTAAATCTTAAATTAAATTAAGTCTTCTATCTTTTGTATGCCAAAACTTCTTAACTCTTCCGGTTGAACTTCAATATCAATAAACTCTTTTTTAGCTTTATGCTCTTTAAAGTCACCACTTTCTAGACCTAACTTATGAGGTACACCTTCTAAATTAGCAATATTTCCGTTAAGTAAATCAGATTGATCAATATAGATTTTTACATGATGATCGAGTTTAGAACCTTTTGTTCTCAAATGAAATCTTACTTTGTCTTTAGAAGCAGAGCCAAATCTCATCCATGCAATACCTGTGCTGTTAAAAGTATCTAAAAGATTTGAACATTCCATAAAATTTTCTGAATTTGTATCAGAAGATAATATTTCTTCGTTTAAAGTATTGAGTATGTTAAGCCACACTATATTATCTTCTGACACTTTTGTTTTTGCCCATGCTCTTCCTCTGCCTGAAAACATTGCTTTTATACTTGCATTGCTTGTATGACTAATGTTTAGATGACAATTGATTGCTTCGTTAAATATTTCGCGAAGTAATGTAAGTTTAATTTCGTGCTGATCTTCTTCAAGCTTAGAAATAATATTATGTACACCAGGAAAAATAATTTCTTTGATTAATTGAATGTCCATTTGTTAATCACCTCCATAGAAATATTATATTTAAAAATTAAACTTTTTACATGCATAAACAACTAATTAATTTTTTCCAGAAATTAAATTTTCTGCATATTCTTTGTTGCATTTCATACATAGATTATCGCAATTATTACAACCGTAATACTCATGAAAAGCATATTTGCATTCATGAAAATAAAAGTCATATTCCTTTTTACACTTATCACACTTAAGATTGTTTTTCATTTTTCTTAACACTTTCAATTATGTTTTCTTCTAAATCTAAAATTTGAACTTCATCAATGTAAGTTACTATTTCATAGTCGTTGTTTTTAGTTCTAAACAAAGAAGTTATTTGAATGTCTAGGTCTAAGACTAGTTGTGCAAATTTTTTTAACTTTAAACTTTCTTTTTCAATCATCTTTTATTTCTCAATAGCTCTCTAACTTCTTTTTGTGTCTGTGACATTTTGCCAACCATTCTTGCACCCGGCTTTTCTATTACATTTGATACTTGGCCAGATCTTAAACCACCATTAACTAAACAATAAAAATCAAAATAATCTATCTTAGTCTCTTCATCTCTCCATAGATTTACAACCTCACCAAATCCATAGTTTTGATCTGCCCCTTTTAGTGAAACCCATAACATATCGCCTAGTTTAATTTCAGTAGTTTTCGACATAAGGCAAATGATTTTCTGGTTTTGAAAAATATTTATGCAAGTGATATTCGTTTACAATACAAGCTTGATTTGTCTTAAGTCTTGTCAAGCTAATCCTGACCATCCTTGTCGCACCTTTAGTTTCTAGTACTTCGCTTCCTAGATAAACAAAAGGTTCGTTTAACTTAATAGGTAACTTTTGCCCGTCTAATCTTAGCTCTCTTTTTGCCGGCATAAAATAATTACCTTTGTTCCTAAGATAAACAAAGGATCCAGAGCCTGATTTGCTATTAAAAATAATAATGTCGCCTTTTCTTATTTCAACGTATTTAACCATTATTGTCTCCTTTTTATATATTATAACAAAAATTTTTACTATTTACACGTATTAACTAACTCATTCGTTGCCCAATCAACATTTCTATATTTATTTGAAAAATATACACCGTATCCTGAACTGTTAGGTTGCTGGATTTTCTTATCCAATACTTCCTCTTTTGCAAAACCGATAAACATAGTAAGTAAATTATCTGGCAGCCTAACAGTCTTATGCAGCCTTTTAACATTTACTTTAAAGATTTCTTCTTTGATGTTGTAATGGCTTGGCCAGTTGTTTTCAACAGCTTTGTAAAGGCATTCTAAAAATATGCTTTGTGTTTTTTTGTCTTCTGATATATTTTCTAAATTTCTATACTTTAAATATTTTATTATCCTTGCTATTGTAAAAGGAGAGTCTGAAGAGCTTAGTTTAAGTATTTTTTTTGCATCACACTCTAATGCTTCTTCTTCATAATAAACTATGTAATCATTTTTTTCTTTTAAAATTCCATACTTACAGTTTAATACGTCAAAAGAGTTAAAACATTCTTCGATATTTTTGAAGAAAAATTTATTTACCAACTGTACTTTTATATCTTTTATTTCTGAAATGTTATCATCGAAATAGTCAAAATTTAATGCAAAGTCGCTAGTGTAACAATTTAATTTTGGATGTTCAAAAACGTTATCATAGTGACTTAAATTTTTCATATGTCCTGATATTTTTTTATATGCAAGATCATATTCGTTTTTTGAGTTGCAAAATAAGTCTATGTCCCCTGAGCTGTAATATTCTGATAGGTAATTTATAATTCTATTAGTCTTTTTATTATTGCTATTTATATCAAAATGTGCATGACAAACTTCTCTTGCAAAACCTCCAGCTATCCAAAAGTTTGAGTCAAATGCTATTTCAATAACTGGGTTTCTAAATATATTATTTAACTGTTCTTTGTGTATACCTTCGACAATAAAAGACTTGATCATTTTTTCTCCAGAAAAGTGTTAGAAAGAAAAGAGTTTTACTATGAAAAGTTTAATAAGTATACTCAAGCAATCCTTCAAGCTTTAGAAATTTCTCCCATTCTTTAAGCTCGAGCTCAGTACAGCTTGAAAGCTTAGCCTCTTTTATTATCTCATTTGTTTGTCTAACAATTTCTTCAGCTTCTCCATTATTAATTGTACTGTTTTTTGTTTTTCTTCTTTTAGGCAAAGGCTTTTCTTGCTTTTTCTTTCTATCTTCTGGATTGATTTCTAACTGCATCTTTACTGGTGTATTTCCAAGCAAAGGTAAATCCTTGACTTGATTATCATTTATAATTAATACACAGTCTGGGTGATCAATTTTTGAACCTCTTTTCCTTACTTCGAAAATAACTTGAGGATTATCTTCGCTTCCTGTAGGTTTTGAAAATCTTATCCAGGCAAAACCTTCTCTTTCAACATGCCTTACATACTCAATACCATCAGGAGAATTTGCAATTGTCATTACTTTATTATACACATTAGAATCATTAGGTACCTTTACCCAACAATTACCTCTGCCTTTATATCGATCTCTTATTGTATTTTTAAAATTTGACATATTAAAGTTACCTTTTTAAGTTTTGTTGATGTTGTTTTGTATATTATAAATTAAAGTTTATCTAATATACACGCATTAAGAAATTAACTTTGATTTTCCTTGCCCAGGACCTACTGTTTGACCAGTCTGTGCAGCAGGTGTTCCTGCTGTTGCAACAGGAATTCCGGGAAGAACGTCTATTAAAATATCTGCAGATGTTACAAACTCGTGTATTGCTTTAGCAACTGCATCACATCTTTGCTTTACTTTAGCTTTAGCTTCGCTTGTCATTTCAGTATCTTTTGTTTCTGCTTCAAAGAGTTCACTTGACAATTTTTCTTTTTTTAAAGCCATTATCTATTCCGTTTCTATAATATTGTAGCTGAAAATGATGAAGCTTTCTTTTGTATTAGTATCTTTTACTTCAAGCATAACATCACAATCTGTAGTTACTGTGACTTCTTCAACTATTCCAGTTTTAACGTTTTCTTTAATTACATCATCAACGACTACAGGCACATTAAATTTTATTTGTTTGTTTAGCAAGTAAGACTTTGAAATTTTATTGACATCTAAATAGTACAGTTCATGTTTACTTTTTATTTCTTTTAACAGATTTTCTAATAAGTCTTTGTTCATTTTTTATTTACCTTTTTTAAATAAGTTTTCAATAACTACTAAAAACTTTAGCATTGTTATTTCAACGTAAATTAAAGTTTTTAATACTAAAGAAGGATTGTTTGAAACTACATACATTTTTTGAAATTGTTTGTTTTGTTTTTTTGTTGGTTTACCTGAAACGATCCATGATAGTTCTCCTTCTTCACTAACAATAGCTAACATAATGCTACCAGATAAAATTTGTTTTTCTAAGTTTTCATCTAACAATTTATTTCCTCATATTTATTATTATATTATTTATATGAAAATTTACAACACAGAAACGAAATAAAATGAAATTTATAGTATTTTTTTTGAGTTTATTATTATTAGCTTTTGACATTCCAATTGAAAAGATAAAGTCTTCTTACGGTCATATAGAAGCTTATTATAAAGTTCAACCGAAACAAAGTTTGGATTGTGAAAATTGCTTTACATCGATGGAGGCTTTTCAAGAGATAAGATCAATAAACAAAAAGCTAATGCAAATGGCGTATGTCAAAGCTTCTTCTTTTATAGTTAAAAAGAAAAAATCAGAAACTATTTCTATTACTTCTGAACATGTTTGCAAAGAATTAAGCGTCTTTTTAAGAGATCAAAAGTTCAAAGCTTTAGCAAAAGATTTGATGAAGACAATGGCAAAAACATATGCAGACAGTGCTTTATATTCAGAGATATACAGAACTTATGAAATCGTTCCAAAAGCTTATATATATTCTTTTGAAGGAGTAAAGCATGAAATAACATCGATAATACTCTCAGACAGTAAAATTGATACATGTGCAATTAAATCTTTAGGCGTCTGGGGAAAAGAAGTAACTTTTGCAAAGAGTGGTTGTTTATATGAAAAAATATTTAATATGTCTAGCTCAGGGGGATATTATCATAAAGGATCAGTAGCTCTAAGAGAAGGATATGTTAACGGAAGAGTTGAAGAGTTAAGAATACAAGAAAGAAAGTTTAAAGAAGTAAATCTGTATACTTTGCTAGTTAAACCAGGCGCATCAGGATCTGCTGTATTCAATGTTAAAGGAGAAGTATGTGGATCAGTTAATATATCTTTTATAAAAGTTGATTTAAGTGCTGGTGCTTCTTATTCTGATCTAACTCAATTTTATAAACAATTGCGTTAAAATATTCTTCAACGTTCCAGTTATGTCTAGAAGATAAAAGATTTCCTTTTCTATCATAAACTGAGCTGCAAATCTTGCATTGAACAATATCACTATGAAACTTTAAAATAACAGCACCACACTTACATTTTGTTAACATACTTTTCACTCTTCCTTAGGATTAAATATTTCGTATAGATTGTTATCTATGTCACAGTCTTCATTGCTTATGAAAAAACACCATAAAAACATGTTATTTTACCTTTCTTGCGCAATTTTTTGAATTCTGTATTTGACTAACATTATGTCCATGAAGAACTAAAAGTCTGCATACTTTTATTAGACTACTAGCTTGATACTTTGATTTAATTTTACAGCTTTTCTTTACATTATGTATGCACTTATGATACGCTGGTTTTCTTTTTAAATTATTCGTATTTAATCCATACTCAGCCAAAGCAGTTGCTGATATTGACAACGATAAAAAAACTATTAATTTCATCATTCTATATTCCAGTTTTTACCGGGTAGATTATATTCACCGTCATCTTCCTTAAATCTATTTTTAATATCAAACCTTTCAGCAACTGTCTGAGAAACATTGACAGCGACTTTGTGACTAGAAAAAGTTTTTGTAATTACTTTGTTTCTAAAAGTTACAGTAAGAAGATGATCATTACTTAAGTGCATTGTACCCCAATTTACGTTTGACCTTTTATGTAAATTATATCCTTCTTCTGTTTTCATCCAGATTAATCTTTTCATATTATGAAACCTTTCACATTAATATTATTATAAAAACTAGCTGAGATTAATAGTGTTCTTTAAAAAGACTGTCTACTAGCCCAGGCATAAAAAATTGTTTTGCATGTGTTAAACATGTAATTTCTTTATTGTATAAAGCTTTTTGTCTTGTTTTTTCTGAATATGCGTAAAATGTTTTGCTTGACACATTAAAGCATATACTTTTGTAAGCCCCTCTACAATAGTTGTCTGATATTGTCCAGACATCATCATCCACATTGAATTTAACAAAAATACATTTATCACCTTGACTAAAAGATTTTCCGTGATTAAAAGCTAATTTTGCTAATTCTTTTATTCTTTGTGGTGGGCTTCCGAATTCTTTTATAGACTTATTTTCAAAAATCAAATTATTCTCTTTTTTGTTTAAGAAGATTAATTATATCAAAATTAAAACAATTCTACACGCTTAAATACTTTTAATTAAAACTAATTATCTTAGCCCCAAGCACTTCCTTGTTTGTTTTTAAATGACTTTTTACTTTTTGAAGTAGCTGAATTACGTACGTCAGGCCATAAATAATATACTGTATAACCATGTTCAGACTTATATACAGCTTTTTGTTTTCTACCGTTAATATCAATTTCTCCATAGTAATATTTTTGCGGGTCTCCTTGATAAGGTCCAGCTGGCCATGGTACGTCGAAGCTTCCATCATTACTGACACCTATGCCATTATTTATTCCAGCTTCGTATATTAAATCGTCTTCTGTCATTACAATATCACCAACATCAACATCACTGGGGAAGCCAGACATACCTTTGATATGCTTTGTTAGACTTTCAATTTCAATTTGATAACCATATTCTTCATTAATCATTTCTTCATCACCATGCTGATCAAACCTGTCGTAGCAATAAAAAATATCTTTACCATGAATATCTTCTAACTCTTTCAACAAATCTTTTGCTTTTTTTGTAGGATTGTGTCTAGTTCTTGTTATAGATCCTCCTTGAGATTCGTTAACTTTACTTTTAAATTCGAACTTTCGCCATTCTTTTAAGATTTTTTTTGTCTCATTAGTTTTTTTCATGTTGCATCCTTTATTTGCTTTCTATAATAAATATAATCTATATATATAAAATTACGTATTTACCAAACCATATATCAAAAGTACTAATTAAATCTTCATAGTTACTCATCTTCATTGTTTTGATAATATCTTCTATTATTATTTTGTCATAACCTAGCTGTTTTCCCAGGCTTTCAGCAAGTGACATCAAGTAATATGCATTACCATTAGGCCCACTAAGGTCAACTTCTATGTGTCTGGCAGGTTTTTCTTCTATACTTTTAATCATATTTCATTCCTTAAAGCTTATAAGTTTAAACATGTCATTTGATTTGCTGCTAAATAACTCACTTGCATACACTGACTTAAATTTAATCTTTCTGTTATTTATTAAGAATACTAAAGACCTTTCTTTATAGGTTGCTCCAAAGTTATTATCTAAAACTAAAAGTATACTTCCTTCTTTTATTACTTTATGATTAAAATGATCTTGCCAAAAGTTAAAAGTTTTTTTAACAAACAACAAGTCGTTTTCTTTTACTTCGTTTATGATCATAAAATTATCTATTTAACTATAAAACTATTCTTGCCTTTTTTAAAGCTTTGATAAACTGATTTTTCTACTAAAGCCCAGTATTTTTTACAACTTACATTAGCAAACATTTTTTCTCTATTTCTATAATGATCTATACCATTAAGAAACTTAATGCAGCCTAAAGTTTTTACTTCTTTTTCAAAGACACCTATACATACAGCATAAACATAATCTTCTAACTCTAGACAGCTTTTTAGATAGTTTATTTCTCGAGAAAGCTGTTTATAATTATTCAATACATATCTCCTTAATGTTATGTCAAATCTAATTAAACCTAAAATAGATAGTTATAGATATACTATGAAAAAGGTAATAGACGATTATGAGAAAAGTCATTCAGACAAAAGAAGTTTTAAAAGAATGGAATTCTTTTTTAATAAAAGAATCAAATGCTGATAGAGTAAAAAGGATGATTGATGATCTAGAAAGCTTTGGAAAACAAATTCATATTACAGAGCCAAGTAAAAGCGTTATTGTAATTACTTATGGAAAAAATTACACTAGCGGTAATCGAGATGCATCAAAAAACTTATTTGGACAGATACGCTGTTCAGACACTTCAGCGTCATATGATGATAAACAAAAAGGCATTGGAGCAGGAGAAACAAACTCTTGTTGGGAAGTTGATTTAACTAGTCACACTACTAAGGGAATGGGTCCTTTGCTTTATGAAGTGCTTATTGAATATATTAGCAATATAAAAAGAGCTTCGCTTAAACCAGATGCATCCTCAGTTTCTGATTTAGCAAAAAATGTGTGGAATAAGTTTAACGATAGACCGCAGAACGATGTTAAAAAAATTCAGTTAGATGTTGGTGAAAAAACTGTATATAGATTTAAGAGATACAAAAACCAAGATGTTAAACAACTAACACCTGACAATGTTGAAGATGATACGATGCAGGATTCATCAATAAGAGACAAAGGTTTTGATGCTTGGGAAGAAAGTGCTTTAAGTAAAGCCTATAAAAAACTAGATATGCCGATTATAGATGAACTTAAAGCTAGAAATCTAATTATAATGCCTAAAACATTTAAAAGCAAACTAGGCAGTGCATGGGGTTAATTTTAAGTGATATGAGAATTAGTAATTTGTGATATAAAGATGATTAACTTTTCTTTGAACTTTATTTCTATCTTTAAAAGCAATATTGTAATTAAACTTATTGCTTTTAATGTTAAATTTCTGGTAAAGACTCTCATATAAAACATCTTCGCAGTGCACAATCATCCAATTTGCATGCTTTATATTAGCTACCTCATGAAACAATTCAACGTGATGTCTATCATTCCACTCTTCAACAGGATATCCTGCCCTATTTCTGTAGGGAGGATCTATAAATATAAAGTTGTCTTTTTTGTCGTTTGCCCTAATACACTTTTTATAGTCTTCACAAGTTATAACTGTTTTGTTCTTTAGAAAGTCATGATGCTTTTGTGTTAGATTATTAGTAAACTTTTTATACCATCCATAGGGTACATTAAAGTTTTTTGTTTTTTCGTTGACTCTTAACATTCCGCTAAAGCATAGCTGTCTGATTATGAAAAAAGCGTATGCAGCTTCTGCTCTTTTAGAGTAATCTTTATTGTTTAAAATATCACGCTGCTTATAGAACTCGTCTTCCAGAGAATGTAGATTAGCTCTGTTTGGGTCATCTTTTCTAGCAAAGGGTATATTAGAATATGCATTTCTAATTAAACTGTCAATCTTTGAGTAATCGCTAGGGTCTGCTATCGCTTCGTAAAAATTACTAATGTCTTTGTCTAGATCGTTAATAACAGATTTTTTTTCCAAGTGAAAAGCAATTGCAGCGCTTCCTGCAAAAGGCTCTACTACAGTATCAATAGTTTGAGGAAGCAATTCTACAATTCTTTTAGTCTCTTGCTTTTTTCCACCTGGCCACTTAAACAACTTCTTCATTTAATAAGCTTTCTAAAACACTTATGTGTTTTTTAATATTTGAAGTTAACTTAGTTTTTCCGTCTTTTTTAGTACGAGAAGCAAAATTATCTGTATCAAATCCCGGAAACATTTCTAAGAATTCTTTTGAACCAATCCTTACACAATCTTTATGAGTAATTTGATTTGAAATGTTTAATTCAACAAATGTTTTCCAATAACTTTGACTTTGATCACCAACAGTCAATATAACAAATTTATTACAACCAGACTTTTTAAATCTTTGAATATAATCGTCAGCTTTAAATTTACTGTCAAAAGTACCATTTTCACCACCATTTTTAACTTCACAGTAAGTCTTGATGCCTGTTTCATTGTGTATTACTAAAACGTCAATATATGATTTTTTTTCTTTAGTTTTACCATTACTATCTTTCATTGTATATTTGTTTAATACATGAGAAGTAGCTGTAAAATCTTTACAATATGTGTTTATTGTTTCTTCGATAATACTTTCTAAAGTAAAAGAGTTAGAAATATTTGAACCATGTATAAGTCCTCTTAAAGCATTACATAATTCAAGATCATTTGTTTCACTTAAGTAACATGAAAGAGAATTAAACATATCAATTCTCTTTTGTAGGTTTTCATTTGATATGTCGTAGTAACTTTTAACTTTAGTGTCGCTAGATGATGTTTTATTCCATTTATTCATGTTGTTTCCTTAAATATGTAGGTTTGTTGTTATGATTTATTATATTACAATATTGATTATTTTACACGCAATTGTTTTTAAAAAGGATGTTTACTATAACAATTAAATGCATGAGATAAATAGCATATTAACTTAGAGAAAATGTGTATTGCAGATAAAGAAAAACATAATAATGAGTTAGTAATCAAAAATACCACCAGCCGGGATCGAACCGGCACGACATAATGTCGGGGGATTTTAAGTCCCCTGCGTCTACCTATTCCGCCATGATGGTGTAAAGCTAATAAAGGGACTCGAACCCTTAACCTGCTGATTACAAATCAGCTGCTCTGCCAATTGAGCTATATTAGCGATATAGTACACCCGGTAGGATTTGAACCTACGACCAATGGCTTAGAAGGCCACTGCTCTTCCACTGAGCTACGAGTGCTTATTGAGCATTATATGATACTGTATTTTAAGTAAATAATTTATTTATAATGTAAATTAAAAAAATAGAAACAAACCCAGGAGTATAAAAAACAATGCAAAATCTGAAGGATAGGTTTAATACTTCAAGATAAGTTAACTTTTTATCTTTTATAATATAGTCTTTAATGTCATTTATTGTTTTTTTATACATGCTTTTTTTTCGGTATATGCTGAAATATAATGTATGGATACCACTGGTCTGCATATGAAGTACCAATTCTAAGCCATATGTGCTCATCTTCAATATCTCTAAGAACGTAACCAGAAAATTCATCATCTATATCAGAATTAATATTTTCCATTCGTACTTTTGCTAAGTTTTTTTGCGCAATAAAACTTTTGTTTTGATTAGCATCAGCGTAAAGCACGTAATCAAGCATGCTCCTGTATCCATCCATCTCATCTTCTACAGCTAACCACAATATATTGTCAAATTTAAAGGTATGTTCTTGTTCGTTTGCACCTTCGTAGTCTCCTACAACGCCAACGAGATTATGAAAGTGGTATAAAATTGATTTTTCTATACATTCCATTTAAAGTGTTTCTTCGCTTTCTAGAGTAATTCTTTCAATCTCTTTTTTAAATGCATTGTTATATGAAATAGTATTGGTTTGCGGCATATTATCTATCAGCTGTAAAGACAATTCAGCATACTCAGTAGTTGCAATTACTGGAAATGTTAAAATTAGATTGTCATCTTCTATAAAAGACTGACAAAATCTACAAGTTAGTTTATCAAAAAATTGTTCAGGATCTATTTTTGTTTTATGCTTTTTATTAATAGCACTTATTGTTGAGTATATGATATTGTCAGAAAGTGTTGGATGTCTGTTGATCTTTAAACTTTTATTCATATTTACCTCGTAAAATTTAAAATTATAAATGGGCCCGGTGGGGATTGAACCCACGACCGGCCGATTATGAGTCGGATGCTCTAACCACTGAGCTACAGGCCCGTAAGATATTGAGGTTCCCAACTTCCTCAACTAGACACAGCCTAAATGATCATTACTTCGATCACGCTTCCGCAACCACAAAATAGCATTCTGCTAGTAATGCATGCTAACTATAATGATGGTCTGTGTCCCCCACATATTATATTTAATTATCGAGGTGTTACTAAAATAGTATTTTCTCCGTTTGTATACACATTAGTAATTTCAGAGCTATCATAGTTTTCTGCTACTTGCTGAATTCTACGAAGTTGATCATTTAGTCTAAACAAAGGAGTAAACTGTGATGTTCCGTTTTGACGATAGTTGACCTTAGTATATCGGGTCTTTTTATGAGTTGTTGTTACTGTTGTTTCATTAGATCCTGTTTTGACGTTTTGCTCTGTTGTCTTAATAATTCTATGAACGTTTCCATTTCTATTAGCTGAGTAGTATACTCCTGGGTTTAGTGTATCCATAAACATTGTTGTTCCGTTTTCAATTTGTCTTGCAGTTGAATTTTCAATAAATCTATTAGTATTAAAGTTGCTCATAAATAATTCCTTTTGTTTAATTGGTTAATGTTTCCATTATAACTGTGTTGTGTTTAATTTACAAAATTTAATTTAACATACCATATCAGTAATATAGTACCACGGATATACGCTAGAACTCTCAAAAAGTTTGTGATCAATAAACTTAGCAGTCTCTTCTTCACTTAAACCTTTAGGCACTTCGATATACTCATTCTTTTGTAAAGCGTTGACGTTAATGATTTCTTCTTTGTTTGTTTCTTGCCAACAAATAGATGAAATATAATAAAGTGATTGTTTTGAATTTTCCATTGTAAAATCCTTGTTGGTTGGTGTTGATATAGTATTATATAATTAATTTAATCTAAATTACACTTGATAAGACATATTATATTATAATACATCTAACCATCGAGAACAAACTATAAAGAATTCTTTATCTTTTGTTTTCATTAAGATTGCTCTTTTTTTATTTCTATTATGTATACACATAATTATTTGAGCAGTCTTATCTTTTGTTTTAACTGACGCAATGTTTATAAAACTTTTTCTCAGTTCAGACTTACAAAAATCGATGTTTTCTTGAGACTTATCGAGACAATACAAGTCTTTACTACTTAAAGCAATTTCAGCTGAAGTCAATTGACTTTTTGTAAGATCAGATGTTGATAATTTTTTAAACTTGCACAATGTTGTTGCCTAGCTTTTCAATTTTTGTTTTTTACGTTGATAAATATAACATGATCAGACATGTCATAATGTTGTACTTTAACATCTTTATTACTGTTTAAATCATTTTTATCATAAACGTAAATAGAATTTAAACATAAAAATGCTGTTAGCGTTGTTATGACGCAATAAAAAGTTTTCATATTTCCCTCTTTTAAATTTTCATAATGAACTTTAATTATATTATACCACAGTTTTTTAAAACAATTTTTAAAATATACTGATTTTTTAAAGCTTAGCTTTTATCAAGCGTTAAGCTGAGAGCCATTGTGAATTAAAAACTTATTGTCAATATGTCTGACTAATACTTCATTATAATAAAACTCTTCTATCTCAGATTTTGGATTTAAAATCTTCAATTCACAAGATCCTTCTTCTACTTCGAAGTTAAAAACCAAGCTACATTCAACAACCCCCACTGCTCTACTATTGTAAACAAAATTAAAATAATTTGAAAGATCATTTGAAAACATATCAGAAAGATTCATATCTATTTCTATCATGTCTTCTATTTCAATTGCGTAATCTGCAATTTCGTGGTCTGAATTGAACATACTTTATCCTTTAATTGCTTTATATTAAAAAAATGTTTAGTAGTTTTTTTTATTTATGAAGTCTATAAAGCTATATAAAATAGCAAATGTAATAGGAATAATTATTGTTATAGCACTATAGCGAGTTAAGGCTAAAAAAACAATAATTAAAAAAACATACAATATAGTTTCTGCTTTCATGTTGTATTTCTAGTAGTCTTTATTATTAGAAATTTTATTTAAATAGTTTATGTTTATACTATCACCATCATCAAATTGTTCGTGATCTTCGTGTACACATCCGTAATCTTCATTTTCATCTTGAAAACTTAAAACTTCTTCTTTAAAAGCTTTATTTCTCGTATTGTTAGTAGTATCGAATATAAAGCCTGTAACTAATGTTATTGATAATAAGGTTACTAAAATTAAACGAAGCATAATATCTCCTAATAAGTTTTTAAAAATTGGGTCGCCCGGGACTCGAACCCGGAACCAATGGATTAAAAGTCCACTGCTCTACCATTGAGCTAGCAACCCATATGTTTTACTTTTCGTAGTTAATGATGTTATGTTTAAATAAATTAATTAATTCGCTATGCTTTTTATATTAGACCTATATAACTTGAAGATTTATATACATGATTATATTATGTTATTTACATTTGTATAAATTATATTTAAAAACATTCAGGAAAAGTCTCATTAAAAGTTTCTGACCAATAATGCTTCTTGTTCGAATGCAAATTACCTTTAATACAGTCTACTTTAGGTTCATTACCACCTACATACTTTGAGCAAGAAATAATAATATCTTTTTCTTTATATCTGCAAAACAAACTGTAAGTATTGATTTCGTAATAAGCATGATACCCAGTCTTTTTATTAATATACTCTATGCTTGAACCAATTGGTATATCAATTAACCCTGTATCATTATTTGTTCTTGCGCATAATTCAATTTTGTTAGTTAAAACTGTCATTTTAAAAACCTCCTGTAAATGGAATTCCGTAGTACCTTAATTAAATTGATTTGTTGTAATCATAAGATACGTTTCTTTTTCTCCAGTATTACAAACTGAATTATCGGCATCTGTTAAGTCTGGGTACAACTCTTTTGTTTGAACTTCATCTTCTTTGACAAGTTCATAAAAAGCACCTTCAGGAGAAATAACTTGCATTGTCGGGTCATACGTCTCTAGGAGTTTAATAAGTTCTAAAACTGTCATTTTTTTCCTTTGTAAAAACAAATAATATATCCAACTCTTTTATTATAATAAATAATAGATCTAATTTACACGCTTTGTAAAATCTTTTTCATATTCTTTATCAACTGAAATGTATAAAACTCTATGATCTATAAATTCTTTGAATTCTTTAAACACATAGTCTCCTTTGTAATCTTTTACTATAGAAGAAATATATCTTTGACATACAATTTTTTTTCTTTTAATTTCTAAGTTTAGCAAACAACTGTCTTTGTCAAAGCATCTAGCTACAAGATAAGATTTTAACTCATGCAAGTTTTTGTTTACTTCTACAACTGTAGAACTTTTATTTTTATATCTTGTTACTTCGTCACATGTTACTTCTTTATATCCACTTTCTTTTAAGTAAATTATGTCCAAGACTTTTTCGTTATCACAAGAAAAAAGCAAAGATAAAGAAAAAATTAACAATAGCACTTTACTCATTTAAACCCTTACAATATTGATATTGTTTTTCATATAATTTTAAAGCCTGTTTAAAATTTAGCCTCCGTATATATCGTTATATCTTCTAGCTTCAGCAAAACCTGGAGTCATCCATGCCATTTTACTACTAATAGATCTAGCTGCTGCAACATGCCCATCATGCCAACCAGCATTTTCTGGATACTGTTCAACAATCATTTTGTGAATAGCTTTTAAAAATGGTCTCATTGAGCCACATTTTTCATCCCAATTTTTCTTGATTACGCTATTAACAATAGGATCGTATCTATAAGAAGAGCTGTAGTCTTTGTTGCTGCACTCTTTAACTAGATCATCAACAATATGCTGCAGTTTAGATCTACTAAATGATATTTCAACATAGTTGTTAAACCAAGGTGACTGTTCTGTATCGAATTTAATTGTGAATAAATCTTTGCTCATTTTTTTACCTTTTGAAATGAAATTTAAAGAAAGAAGTTAAAAGATAGAGATTAATCAAATATGATAACCCAGAGTAAAAGTAATATTGCTAATAAAAACATAGTTTGTTCCTTTGTTGTTGTTTCCCCTTATATCATTATTATAATATATAATAATTCCAAATTACACGCATGTATTAACTACACCGTTCTTTATAACATTTGAAGCATAACATGAAAGCGGTATTGCTTGAGATCTATAACCGTTATATTTATCTATTCCGACTTCTAGCTTTTGTTCTTCAGTAAACTTGTGGACATCATCTAAGCCTAAACAGAACATGCTTTTGCCTTTGTTTTTTCCTGAAAGTATTATTTCAACCTTAAACATTATTAGTGGGTATTTGTTTGTTTTCATATTTGCTGTCCTTATTACTTAGTCATATAAATTAGCCATAAATACTTCTTGCTGTAATAGCTAAAGAAATTTGCAAAAAAAGATATACGAATACTGACAAGGAAATATACGCTGTTTTTTCGTAAACATAAAAACATATTACTAAAGGCACAATGAATAATATTGCAAACTGCGGCGGTACATAAACTGTTTCCATATCTTTATCCTGCTATTTGAAAGTGATTAAAATGATCGATAAATAAATTAAAAATGAATATAAAATTGTTTTAAAAATAGATAAATTGTAATTTGAAAAAACTGTAACAGGAATCATAATAAATAAAACATTAAGCATTGATGGAACAATAAAGCTAGCTGATAACATTATATCTAATCCACTTTTCATTATTATTTCCTTTTTCCGATTGCCTTATGAGTTATTATACCATTAATTAATTTCATGTTGCACGCTTTAAATTACTCTGGTATATCAATCTTAAATGCTGCTGCTATACATGAAAATATTGTTGCAGTCAAAGTAGTACATAAGATTTGATCTATAAAGTTTGTTATACTAAGAGCTTCGATTAATTGAACGTTAACAATAAAACCTGATAATAGTGCTATTACAAACGTTAAAGGTGTTATAACTTTTTTCATTTTTCTAACTCAACAAGTGAAAAGTAAAGATACCAATTAAGATTCCTAACAATTGTTCAGGAAACATAAAAGATAAAATCATGCATAAAGCAATTGCTGTTAACCAATAAAAAGCTAACAAAAAACAAATTAATTCTCTAGTAATAATGTTCATCATTAAAAAGTGTCCATATCTTTAATTAAACCTGCACTACGACATGCAACCCAATATATCGAGTAGATAAAAATTACTGTTGACATTATAACAGGAAAAGAAGCACCTAATGTTTCAAGATATACTCCTAAAATCCACGGTAACATAAAAGCTGAAATGCAGAGGATAACTGACATCATTAACATAGTTACACTAAAAAGCAAAACAAAAAACTCTTTTAAATAAATTAAAGCCACAAGCAATTTCCTAACTCCATACCAACACTTTTAATCTCTTCATCTCTTGTTTCATGTAATGATCTATATGCAAGTTTTGATGCAATTGCATAGTCATCATGATCTGGGCTGCTATTTAAATCAATGTATATATTACAATGCTTTTTAAATTGTTTTAAAGTAAACCCATCTTCTATTGACTTTGATTGCCAGTAATTGTATATTTCAATATATTTTGATATGCTCATTTTCATCCTTGTTTGTTGGTTGGATTATATGGTTTATTATAAGACAATATTAAACTATTTTACACGCAATTAGAAGTAAAACTTCACCTATCTTCCGGTTTTACGAAAGCCATTCCTAAAAGCATGTAGATTTCTTCTTCAGACTTGTTTTTAGATATATTGTTTTTTTCGCTATCTATCAGACCGTTTTGACTTAATTTAAGGCCCAGCTTGTTTGCTTTTTTTCTAAGCCTTACATTTTCTTTAGTCGAACCTGTCCAGTGTAAAAGGTAAGAACCTTTAATTTCAGAATTGCAAATGTTTAAGTCAATCTGTACATCTTCAAAAAGAAAACTGCATGACTTTCTCTTGCTCAGATCTTTACCCGTCAATGTCTCAAGCTTTTTGTCCAAACCAATTTCAGCTTCTTCTCTTACTACTATCAAGTCTAAATCACCTACTTCTTTTTTCTTCCTCCTTAGACTTCCTGCTACGTAAACTCCTTTTTCTCCAATAACTTTTTTTACTTTACAGATTATCTTGTTTGCATTTGCTGAAGATATTTTTTTGCCATTTGATAGTTTGCCGCCCATAATTTATCCTTTTTTGGTTGGTATGTATTATGTTTTATTATAAATAATTAATTAACTTTTTTACACGAATAGTGTCTAGTCTACAACATAAATAATATCACAATCGCTAGATAGCGTTGCAGGTGTTACGTCACCTTTTTTTGCATGAATATAGTCAGGAGCTTCAACAACCTTCCACTTTGCGTAATAACCATCACTATTTTTTTCATTACTCACTTTTCCTGTTGATATACCATGAAAAGTTATTTTGCCTCCACTTCTACATATAATCTCAGCACGTTGGCCAAACGTTGTATACTTACTCCATTCAGCATCTGTACAAGAGAAAAATAAAGCTGTAATTAAAATTAAGTATTTCTTCATATTGTGTCCTTTTAAATGAATGATTGTTAATGCCTTATGGATTATTATAATATAGTATTAATCTAATTTACACTTAATAAGTTCTGACATTTTTATTTACTATAGTCATTTAAATAATTCTCTGTTATTAATATCATTTCTTTTAATGTAGCTACACTATTTGCTAAAGGTAAAACAAACTTATCACGGTCAGAAACGCCTAACCTGTTCATCTTATTAACTACTCTTATCATACGTGTTTCTACCTCTTTTAAAGAAACAGTCATGTGCGCTATATTTTGATGCAAAGTTTCTACTAAAGGTACATCATCAGAATTTTCAGCGTTTTTTACAGCTGTATCTAGAATTTTGTAGTGATCAATACTTTCTTTTATAAATACTTCTAACATTACAGGCTTTTTAATCATAATACTTATCCTCTTTACTATATAAGATATATATTATCTATGTCTATAACAAAAGCACTAACACTACTTTGACCAAACAACCTTTATATTACTCATTTCTTGATGCCACTTTGCCTCCTGCTTTTCACAAAGTCCGATAGCCATTGATGAAAAGCTTATTAGACACTCATTTGTTTCTAAACAGATTAGACTGACTGTGTATACTTTCACGTAATACCTTTCTTTACTTTGTATATAAAAATTATTATATGTATGATACTTCTAATAAAACTGCAGTATTCTGCAGCCTTGCTGAAACTGAGTACTTGAAGTCGTATACTTCACTAAACTCGTCTACATAAAAGTTAACGTCTTTCTTTTTCATAGAGTCCTGTGCCCACTGTTTAATATCTGATGTTATTAAACCCATCAAACTATCAGGCCCATTAGGATCGACGCCTTTAATTTTTCTTGTTAGCTCTTCTTTAAGATCAGATGCGTTAACTCCTGTAAAGGGTTCATCATGTGGAATCTTCCAACAAAAAGCATGTGTATAATCGATTAAACCTTTAATGAATCTCTTGCTAGATGCTTTATGCATCTCACCACGTGCTGTAAACAAAGCTGAATAGTTTTCTGTATTCAATGTCAACTCCGGGTTTTTAAGAGTAGCTTTAGGTAGTTTATTCTTTTTCATTTGTTTTAACTGCTGTAGATTAACAGGCAAATCATCAGGTAGATTATTTAAAAGAGCTTTAAGCTCGCCTATGGTTTTAGCTTCTTTAAATATTGACATAACCTACACTTTAATATCTAAGAATTCTGTAATGAACTTAGCAAGCGTTAATTGATTTTTGAGAGTTGAAAACTTAACAATCTCTACATTGTTATTTAATAAAATTTGCTTGAGGACTTGATTGCTTAAGTTGGTATGTTCTCCTATGTCTAGAGGAATATGAATGCATGTATCTGGGTCTGTATCATATCGACTGTTATAAACCTCTGACTGCGTTTGGCTATCCCAGACTTTGGTAATATCGCTAAGGTTGTCATCATAATCTTCACATATAATGTCATGTGTTATCATAATAACTTCAATACCCTTGTGCATTGAACCATCACTCATTTTTACAGTTTCTTGTTTATGTATTTCTCCTACTACACACTGATTGCTGTGATGGCCATGATAGTAAACAATCTTATCTGGTTCTTCTTCTTCTTGAACACCATTTAATTCAGGATCTTCATCAGGAAATGTTTCATAGTAATCATCAACAAAACACTGATCGTTATCAATATAGTGATTGGTCAAACCTTGATAAGCTGATTGCCACATAGTATCAAAATCCATTTTCTCCAAAACTTTTCTAACAAGTTTTTCTACATATACTTCAGTATTAGGAATGTATTTATCTCTTGAAAGTGTCATATTTAATTTCCTTTTTGATTGAATGATTGAATGTACCTTATGATGTATTATACCATGAAGTTGAACTAAATTGCACGTATAACAACTATATGCTTTACATCTTTATCTTCCTCAAATGCTCGAACTGTAGAGTTGTCAAATCTTACAAGTGAATTTTCTACAGCATTGTCATTTATCTCTACTAACATATCATGATTTACTTCAATCAAAACTTCAGTATTAACATCATACTTTTTTAGCTTTTCAATCATCTCTATAACAGTCATCATATTTTCCTTTTAAATAAGAATTGTTTATATTTGTTTATTACACTACTTAACTACAGACTTGTCATCAAGTGTTCCTTTTGAATGTTTTAAAACTAGTTCAGAAAAACCATTGAAATACAACTCATTTCCAGACAAAGTTTGTGAAGTGCCAAATATATAAGTTTCAGATCTAGCTTGTCTGCCTTTACTGTCTTTTGTATAGTCTAAAGAAAAGTCAAGATTTTGATTAAATACTAGAAAAACTTTACCAAATTCTAAATCACTTAAAGGCCTGTGTACTATAGTAACCCACATTCCTTTTTTATAATCTTTAATCATACTTATTTCATCACAAATTTTCCTGCATTTGTCTATAATGTTTTGTTTGACGTTTCCCGATAGTAAAGGCAAAAGGTACTTTCTGTATTTAATTTTTTCATTTTCTAATGACTTAATAATATCGTAGAACTCATCCTCACAAATACCTATCCTATGCTTAAACTGGTTATTGTTCATCATTTTCTTCTTTTCAAATGTGATAATGTAAATTAAAAGTACTATAACAAGCTGTATAAACAATACTCTGTAATGTCACATGCGTTTGTTATCTCTTTAACAGTCTTTAGCTTTGTTTTAAGTGGCTTTACAATTTTAAGAGAAAAACTTTCACCTGGATTGCTTTGGATGTGTTTGCTTATCTTGAAAGCGTGCTCTTTTAAAACACCTTCGAAAACTTTTTTATCGTTGTGAGTAAATATAAAAAACATATTGTTTCCTTTTTGATTGTATGATTGAATGTATCTTATGATGTATTATAATACACTTTTAATCTAGCTTACACGTTAATAACTTTATAAGCGTAATTTTACTTTTTGAATATAAAATGTTTAGTTGCCTAACATGATTACTTTTATTTAGAACTAATAAGTAAATAGAATTTATGTCATGTCGTTCTGAAACTATTAATCCATAATAGTCGTTGTCACGTGATATGATATCTCCAACTTTAAAATGTTTGTTAGCATTCAATCATCATTTCCCACTTCCTCATTGCTTGCATCTAATGCATCATACTTTGCTTTATATTCAGCATTGGTTGCTACGTCATATTCATCCTGACTAAACTCATATACATCATCTTCTGGTAGCCAATTTAAAAGACTGAACAGAACTTCTTTAGGATCTAATGTCTCGTTTTCTACTAAGTCTCTCATAATAATTGTATATTCTCTAGGCATTGGCATATTATTATTTCCTTTCTTTTTTAATGACTTGTTTGTTTCGATCAATAGCTTCTTCTAGTTTCAAAGCTTCAACATGAACACCTTCATAACCTTGATCAGTATAGTCTCGAGCATATTCTCTTGCTTCAATGATGCTGTCGAAATAGTAATCATTAACTTCTTGTCCACCAACCCAAACAGTATACAGCATTAGTCTTCATCCTCTTCATCTTCTACATCATCGAACTCTTCCAAGGTATCTTGCATGCTACACATACTGCCGCCAAGATAGCCATGATCTTCATCTAAAGCCATAGATATGTGTGCATACCAATAAGACTCAGCTCGAGCTCTTGCATGATCAGGAACAAGATCAAATGCCTCATCAAGTAGTTCTTTGATTTGCTCTTTTATTTCTTCAAATCTATATTTGTCTGACATTACTTGTCCTCCATTTCAACTAACTCTTTAATCAAGTCTAAATCAATTAGTCTATCATTAACTTTAACTTTTATATGTGTATACTGATTGTAAAGATTTACTTCACCTTTTTTCCAAAGCTCAACCTCTTCTTTAGAAGGATCATTAAAACTTTCTGTAACATTTCTCAATACAATAAAGTCACAGTCAGAATAACTAAAGTTTTCTTTTATAAACTCTTCAAAAGTATCGTATTGTGAATAGTTTTTTAACACATTTTCAATGGCAGCTTTTAGACCTGAGCTTAAAAAGTCAGGATTAGTATCAAATGATCTTTCGTAAAATGATGTAGTATGATAAACTTCTTCTAACTCTCCTTCTTCATAAGTGTCTAGTATAGTAGATCTATCACAAACAATACTTACAGTATAGTCTTCACATATTGCATTGTTTAGTTTTTGAATTGTTGAATTCATATATTATATCCTTTTTGATTAAATGATTGAATGTACCTTATGATATATTATAATATGAAATTAATCTTACTTGCACGTAATTAAGCTAAAATAATTCTATCTTTTTTAAGATGACACAAACTATGAGACTGTTGACGATACAGGAGCTTAATACTTTCTAGTCACTTTGCTTTAAGTCATCTAAACATGTAATACTAAAGCATTTTTCGTTTTTGTAAACGCTTAAGCAATAAGTGTCGTTGTTTTTATCAATCCATAAGATCATTCCAGCTAAAAATCTTGGCATGCCAAAGTTTTTCGTATATTCATCTATCATATTATTTACTTCTGTAAGGCTTAAATTCTTAAATAAGTTACTAGTGCCTAAATTGTTTTTACCTCTAACTATGTCAGAAGTAAAGTCTATGTCATAGATGTTGTTCATTCTAATGTCACATGCTCCAATAAGTTTCTGAACTGGGTGAACAGTAATAAGGTAAATCATATCTTTCTTGGTATTCTTTTCCAGACATTAAGTTCTTTTTTGTCACATAAGTCTCATGAATTTCTGTAACAAACTTTAAACGTTCTGGATAACCAGTTCTACAAAGTTCTTCAAGCTCTTCTCGAGTCTTGCCTTCATAGTCTTGTTTTAAAACAAATCTTAATCCGGGCTTGTTGTTTCCCCATCTAACAGACTCAGAACGATTAGTAATACGCTTGTCTTTTTTGTAGACTTCAACAGTAAGATTTTTGTTACTCATTATATTTTCCTTATAAATGTTTGTTTTGTATACATCTTTTGTTTTATTATAACTATAAGTTTATATAAATTACATGCACTCAGTCCAATGCTCTCCTGTTTCCTCTCCCCAGAAATTTCTAGGTGCAAGTAGTTGTCCGCTACTATTGTAATCTGCTCTACACTTACTACAAGTATTCGTAAAGCTGCCTAAACTCAACCATACATCACAACACTTAATTTGTGCTGATACTCTGTAAGAAAATTCGTTTTCATAATAACCTAACTTGTAATCTCCACTCTCTAACACCTCAAGATAATTCTGATAACCTAAATCGTTCTCTTCTTTCCACTTGCCTAAACCCATATCTTTAAAAAGCTGCTTGCGAGAAGCAACATAAGATTTATGAAAAACATCAACACTTTCAGAATAATCATCTCCATGCACCTCAAAGTTACAGATACCTTCGAAATCATGACTCATGTAAGTTGTTCTCTGATAACTCGTCTTTGTATGTGCAGGTATAAAATTATCGTTGCGCATTTTATTATCCTTTTGAATGAATGATTGTTTTACCTTATAATATATTACAAAAGCTTCTTGATCTGTTTATTCTACACTCGCCCAAATATCTTGCTCAAGATCAAAAGACACATAGCCTTCTTGCAATAACTCATCAAGCGAATTAAAAACATGAGACTTGTTAATCTGAGCATGTTCTTCAGAGTCTTTCTTATTAAAAACTTTATCACATATTTCGCTTAGAGATATACCTTTTACTCCACCAGAGTTGATAGCATTAAATACTCTATTTTTAATCTCTTCTTTCATATTATTTAAAATTGCCATAATAAAAATCCTTTTTGTAAATGTTAATGCCTTATGGTATATTATAATATGATATTAATCTAATTTACACGATGAGAGTTAATCCTATGATTTAATATCTCGAGCTTTAAACCAGTTTTGCAAAGTAAAGACATGTTGTTCCATACTTGATACAAGGTCTTCTCGTTCATAAGCAAGTTCAGTATCAATTACATATTCTACTTTATGAGTACATAGAATAGCTTTTAGAGCTGCTTGTCCTTCTTCCCAATATTCACCCATATGAAATGGAATGTTGTTAACTGAAGATGGCCAGCATTCTTCATTAAACATCTCTTTAGCTTCAGCAAGATCTTGTGGACCACTGCCTGCTTCTGTTACAAGAACAACATCACCACTTTCGTAGTTGATATGACCTATACCAGATGGAATTGATCGATAGTCAACTCTAAAATATGTAGAACTTAGTAGACGCTTAATAATCATTTAAAATCCTTTGCTTGTTGCTGTTGATGATGTATTTTAATATAAAGTTAATCTTACTTACACGTTACTTAGTTCTCTCCAGACCCAACCAAATCTATTACTAAGATCTTCAATGTCTTCTCCTAAAAACAATTCAACACCACTGTTGTTAGGATATACTATAAACTTTATGCTGCTAATAGCTCTATAACTATTCAGCATATCAATCTCACGCATTAAAGTATCAGCTATTAGCGAGGCAAAGAAATAGTTTGATGATTTGTTTCTATTTGTTTTTACTTCTAATAACTTTTCTTTAAACTCTTCAACTGAAGAGACACTAAACAGTATATCCTTAATCATGTCTTTACTCTTTACTCATTTAATCTTAATTTAAACGAATTCATATTAAATTAATTAGAATACGCTAGCATTTCCATTCATAACCCATTCACAGACTATTTCTTCTCCCATTTGACCACCGTACTCATTAAAGAAGTTTCGTGCAATCTGTTTTCCCTCTTCTAAGTTAATAGGAGCTCGAGCCATTTCAGACCCATTGTATACTGTAAGATTACCATACTCAGCGTTATCTGTGACAACGAAGTCTAGACCCGGAATATAATAACGATCGTAGTTGTCGTAGCAAAAGTAACGTTTTGAATTACCAGAGTTGTGCGAACCAATATAGAGAGTGTCGTCTGATTCGACTTGAGTACTTGGTGAGTTCTTTACTGTTTCAATAAGATCATTCCACTGTGTTAAAGTAATTTGATTATTTGTTGCTTCACCATTCATAAATTAATTCCTTTTGTACATTATATGATGCGTTGATATATTATTATAATAAATTAATAAACAAATATACACGCTTAATTAACTTCTTTAATCTTGCCTTCTATATTAACTCTTAACTTGTCGTTAGTATAACATCCCATGCTGTTCTCATGATAAATACCTTCTAAATCTCTAAATCTATATACACCACTTCTTGATCCATAACTATTTCTCCAAGACTTACTACTAACTACATGTCTCATAACATGTCCTAAAGGATGCTTGCAAAAGATTACATAGTTAATAAACTCTTCTTCTTCCACTTCTTCAACATTAGAATCAGAATGATTGCATGCAGCTGTAAATAATAACATCAAAATAATAAAAACCTTACTCATCAAATACTCCAATCAGATTAGATACACTATTTTAAACTACTAACACCATAATCCACAGATAACTTTTGCAAGTCATACTCGAGTCTATGCAAACCTAAACCATTAGAAGTCTCCATGAAAAGCTTAAGCAATCCTGCAACAGCAAAATCATTTGCTTGAACATCATCATATCCATCCTCTTCAGAATTATTCACTATCTGCATAACTACATCAGATAACAAATCTTTAGACACTTCAATATGCTCATGTCCAGCATAAAGCCCTAATGCTCTATCTCCAACTTCATTGCTATATCTCATACTAAAACCTTTCAAAAGCTGTTAAAATAAAAATATATAAATTACTCTACTTCATCATCCTCTTAAGCTCATAATACTCGCTGTTAAACATACTATGCAAACTACACTTACCTAACTTCAACCTATCACCAGGCTCCATCTTACCCACATACGTAGTCAATCCTCCACTCTCACAAACTGTTACCTTAACTTCATTATTCAAGTCTAACCAAACTAAAAACACAACCAATAACAAAAAACATACTATACTAAATTTCTCGCTAAACATCATAATCTAATCTCCAATCATAAATAATTAAAATAACTAAATACACCTAACTCTCTCATTATAAACAAATATATGTCTACTTAACACGCACTCAATTCAAATCTCATATCCCTTCAATCCACAATATCAACGCTAAAAAACTAAACGTCACTAACATCACTTCTAAAAACTCATACATCACCTCATCTCAACCAGTAATGTAACTCTTCAAAACTCCTCAACTCAGGCTCAATACTTCCACTCATATCTCTTTATAACCCTTCTTCTTTATTACCACCTGTCAACAACAAGTGGCTGTATTTAATCTCTGTTAACGTTAATATATAAACACAACAGTTAATACATAAACGACGTAAAATGTAAAACAGAATAAACCAGAGAATAACTGCAATATAATCTGACTAGCACACGGGACTTAGCTCTAGACACACTCTGATTTGATTAGACTTTTATATATAAAATGACTGGGCGACGCGTGAGAGCGTGCGATGTCATGGCGGTGTGTCAGTGATGTGTTTTGTGGTATTCTTCGAAGTCGTAGTTTACGTTTTCAAAGCTTTCTTGAACGTGTACAGACTTTCCGCTATCGAAGTGTACCCAGCAGCTTTCATTGCTTGTTTCTGAATTGTTATTTTGTGTTTGTGGTGAAACATGTTCGATAACGTGAGAGACGCTAGCCATTGATACTGTCATTCTGCTGCCGCTATTAACTGTGACGTATGAAGTAAGTGATGTCATATGTATAATCCTTTGATATGTATGTTTTGTTGTTTTGTACAAATAAGTTTTGTTTGTTATAGTATAATAGATTAAAGAGATAGAAAAGATGTATTAGCTGTTTCTACAGTTTCGTTTGTTTCATTATCGATGACCGTCATTTCTATCTGTTTGTTTTCCAAGTCCCATCTTAAACAGTTGTGTTCGTCTGTTATAGGTGAAGTAAGTTCGCATAACAAGTCAATTTTTTTATTAACAGCTTCTTTATTAACCCTAGGGTAATATTCAGTTTTAGGAAGTTGTTTTTTGTTTGCCGGTAATGAAGTGTGTATGATGTATACTCTGTATTGCATATAGTTAATATTCTTTTTGTAGATTTGTTTGAATGATGTTATATTATATAATGATGATTAAACAATGTGCACGTATTGTGCGAGGACGAAGCTGGAGGTGGCTGAGCCGAATAAGCTATTAGCCGGGCTCGGAGTGAGCATTGTGAATGTGTGCACTGAGAAGAAAAGCTGCTTTCTCGTTGTGGAGGTACAATAGAGCGTTTATTATTTTGTTTGCGCTCATACATAGCAAGCTTATAAAAGAATTCTTTTGCGTCACAGTTTAAAGAAAAAAGGTTCATTATAATCTCTTTTAGCTAATATTACACGCCGCGCGACGACGCGAAAGGTTAGAAACACGGTTAACGTTGGCATAGTGAAGCAGCTCAGTTCGCGATAGAGCTGCTTGATTACTGCTTTTTGCGGGGGCTGGAGTCAATTATTGTTTAGATACATATTGCTGAACTTTATCTGCATCTCTGTAGGGACATCGTACGAGTCTTTACTGACTGCGAGCGGGATATCGCCGAACGTGTCGAAAGCTTGGATGACTGATAAGACTGTTGCGACATTGGGGATAACGCGCGTTCCGTCTTTAAGATAGTGAGGAATGATAAAGCGATAATGTTGAGCACGTTCTATGATGTTATCTTTTTTAGAAGCTGATAGACCTTGTGGTATTGACCACGTTGCGAAGTCAGACATAGATATATCCTTTGTGTGTTGGTATGTATAGCCTAGAGAGTATATTATACTTCTAGGTAGTGTCACTGTGCACGTCACGTGACGACGCAGCGGGTGGTAGTTATGCCGGGAAGATGAGTTATATTAAAGGCCGTAGCCTTAAGACTTAGCTGTTAGCGAAGATGTCTTCATCCATGTCTTCGATATCAAAGTCGTTTAAGTCATCGGCAAGATCTTCAAGAGTTAATACTTCTTCAGTTTCGGTCGCGACGTCTTCAGTTGTTTGATCAGCTTCAGCTTCTGTTTCTTTTGCTTCAGGCTTCGCGATGACTTCTAGCTTTTTTGAGTGAGGAGTCCCATCTAGAGTTTCGATAACATTTTCTAGGTCAGCTGTTGGGATATAATGTAGATGTTTCGGGTGATCATCAGTTGCGCCGTTAATGCGAACTTCAAATGCAGCGGATTGAACTCCATTATCTAGACGAGGGCCTGAAAATCTGATCCATGCATAACCAGCTTCTTTAATGAATGCTCTGTAATTAGATGTATCTGAGTTTTCTTCATCAAACTTATTTAGAGTTTCTTCGATATCGCTGATTTGTAGCTTTACCCATTTAGCTCCGCGTCCTCCGAACTGAGCTTTGAGGACTGATCGCCAATCTGTACCATCAGCTGCCTTAGCTGTTCGACCGCAGAGATGTTTGATATCAGATTTGATTAGATTATCTAGATGACGTTTGAATTCAGTTACCTTTGGAGATCCGCCGTCTTGAGTGAACTGATTGAAAAGTTGAATGATAAGATCTTGTGAGCTCATGTTAACCTCATTGTTATTAGGAGTTGAATTAATTGAGTTATCCATGTTATTGTCCTCAGGATTGATTGGTTGGGGTTGTTGAGTTATTGTATCATTGTTGTTTTCTGTTTTACACGCTTCGATTATTTCCCAGTCATATACCAGCCAACCATGTTCATCACTCAGTGCGTCAGTGATTTGATAGCTGTCAACTGCAGTTGGATCTTCGAAGTATTCAGTAAGGTCTACTACGATTGGGATACCGTTTTCTTCAGCAAACTTATCATGTTCCTCAGTGTTATCAGGGTTAGGTAAGTCAAAGTCCCAGATGATTTGAATATGCATATTGTATCCTTTATTGGATGAGTGGTGGTGATGGTTTATTATAATATGTGTTTTATCTAAGTTACACGCACAAAGTGCGACGACCCCTAGGGTTGTAACCCCTAATCATTTAAAGTGCTCCTCTTTTAAAGTCATAGATAGCTGAGATTATTGCAAAAACGCCGATGCAAATTGCTCCTTGAATTGGGTAAGCAAGAATAAACCCAATTGCAAAAGAAATGAAAATATATATTAAGATCGATGCTAAAAGTAATGCCGGCATAATATATGCTCCTTATAATGATTGGGTGGGGTAGATGGTTTATTATAATATAGGTATTAACTTACTTACACGCTTAGAGTTAGCTATCGTCGAGATGTGCCATAAGATCGTTCATGTTTGGCTGTTCTTCTTCAACTTCAGAATCGAAGTAAATAATACCTTCGTTTTCTTCAAACTCCATCCCGTCGTTAATTGATCGTTGAATGAATTTGATAGACGATAGATTGTTGACCTTAATAGTCATATTGACATTAACAAAGAATGCTTTGTTTTTCATAATTTAAAGTCCTTATTGGATGAGTGGTTGTGGTGATGGTTTATTATAATATGGATTGTATCTTATTTACACGCTAAATGAATTAGCCAATAGCTTCCATTTCAGCCATCAATCTTTCTGAACAGATTACTGATCCAGTAGCTTTAACTGTAGCAACTTCTTCAGGTCCTCCATCTTCCATTTCATACGTTATATAAGCTTCAGTATTGTCATCATTAAAACCCATTGAGCTCCAATAACCTGAAAGATTTGAATGTGTTTCAGAAAGAATATCATTAACAGTAAAATAATTTAAGGGTTGAGGTAGGGGAGAAAGTTTTTTATTAGGACTTAAATCTTCCATAATAATTCCTTTAATTAGTGCCGTTGATGGTTTATTATAATATGGATTGTATCTTATTTACACGCTGATAGTTTCTTCTTTATTTTATCTTCGATACGCCTGAGATCTTCTAGTTTTCCAGATAAGCCGTTGTTAGCTTGTTCTACAACTTGTGCAACAATAGTCACGTTAAGATATCTTTTCAGATCTGATCTAGACATTTTATCAATATTCATATTGTATCCTTTTAGTTGATTGGTTGTTATGTTTTATTATACTACATAGTTAAATGTATTACACGTCGTTTGTTATCTACCATTCCATTCTTATTACCTAGACAAATGATATTGAAGATCCTCGAGGGTGGTGTGAAACATCTTAGCCTCTGCAGACATACCTTCTTGCGCAAACTTCCTTAACACAGCAGACGTAGAACGTGCCATACCAACATAGTCTGTGTAACCAAGAGAGAAGTCTTCGCACTTCCTCACATCGCCGAGGAGTGAAGTCTTTGCTGAGTGCAAGTCAATCATACCGTTATTAAAGGACATCTCTAACTCAAGATAACCACCGAAGAAAGGCAACTTGACCGTCTTAGACTTGTTGTAGTTACTAAGCTTCAGGTCATGAAAGAATTGCTGGAGTCGCTTGTCAAAGTCAGGAAAGTTTCTCATTTTGAATCCTTGTTGGTTAGTGGTTATGGTTTATTATACACTAATAATGAAACTTTATACACGCATCGCGATGAGGTCTGTCGTCGCGACTAGTTCTATATATTATATTATAGATGGTTATATACCACCTACCTTGAACCGAAGCGGGCACGACGACGCAGGCCTAGACCTAGACAAGTCAGTTATTATTCTCATTATTATTTAAATTGTTAACTGTAATAACTAAAGGTTCTTCGAAAGTAATAAACTCTACTTTCGGTTGCGTCTCGTTATTAGCAGCAACAAATGCAAATGTAGAAAGAAGTGCTGAAGCGATTAGTGTCATGATGTCGTATCGATCGAACATGTATCTCCTAGTTTACAGATTAATGTATGTTTTATTTGAGTTGTTAGTATGAATGTTATAACTTAGTTGCACAGTAACTCGATAATCGACCCAGGGTCTATGTCATCTGAGTAAGATCCTCGTTGCGCGACTTAACATCCTCGAGAAAAGAAAGGATCATCTTCTCATGATCATCGATATGAGATGTATCGAGACCACCAGCAGCTTGAACGTCTCTCATCTTATCAAGTCGAATATCGAACCACTTAAAACCATCAAGCAAGATTTGCTTCGGAGCGACGTCAGCTGGCTTGAACTCCTCACTCATGTCGAATCCGTCACCATTGATGTGATCCCACTTACTGACACCATGATAGTGACCCAAGATATCGTCGTAGTCTGTGCAGTTCGACCATCCTGAGTTCCAGTAGACGTAGCCATGCTCATTCTTCATGAAATCCTTCGCATCGCTGAAAGCCTTACTAAGCTCAGGATCGAGAGACTCGATGTAGCTGTCGCGGATGTTTCGGAGCTCTTCTGTCTCGCGGAAACGCTCGCTAAAAGCCTCGATGCTGTTCCACATTTCGTGGTAAGCATTGTGGTTATGCGTGATAGTGTCTCTAACTTGTTGTCTTGTTGGCATGCCAGTTTCCTTTAACGTAGGTGTTATGATGATAGGTAAAGTATTTAAACGTCAGTCAATAGGCAAACCAAATCTAGACTTTGCCTTTCGGATATTGTAGTCTAATGTTGATCTAGAAGTTGCGCTTCCTGCGTAAGTTTTAATTTCTGTTCCTTTAACACCCGCGAATATAAGAAAGCCGCCTTTCTTGTCACTTTCAAACCAAACGCTATGTTGAGGTTTGTTAGCTAAACGTTTACGGAATGGACGTCCTTTTCTTTGTTCGTTGATCATAATGATCTCCTTGTGTTGTTTGTTATGCCTTGTGAATGTATTATACCATGATTAATATCTAGTTTGCACGCATCGGGTCGACGCTGCGGGTAGTATTAACTTCTGTTCTTGCTGTTTGCAATCCTTACAAGTTGTGCTGAATGTTTGAGTGTAATCTTTCTTGCTCTATCCATTACTGTTCCTCCATTTTGTGCATATCTACCAAGAACAGCTGCACATGCGTAATGACTTAAAGACTTCTTGGGGAAAACTTTCATGTTTCTATCATTAAGACCGAGAATCCATCTAGCCATTCTAGTTCCAGCTTTAGCATCTGCAGCAGAGAAACCTATGCTATTAAGATTATTTGTATTCGCAGTTTTCTGCTCGTCTCTAGTTTGCATCTCGAACAGTCGCACGATGCCTCTCATCACTGCATCATCATTAGTCATTAATAGCTGATCGATGTCTTCTCGCGTCCATATCTTTATTTTCATTGGAGTGTTCTCTTTGTTTGTTGGTTTGTTGTTCAATGAAGTTCTCTATGTTTTATTGATGTTGATGAGTAGTTATTGCGTCGTTAAACGTCGTCATTATTCATTTTGCTTAACTCTTTTTCTTCATCCCATGTATACTCGACGTATATATTTCCAATAACAAACCCGAGTGATAATGTAACGATTGAAGCCACGATCATTTGTTCCTCCTTATGTTTTATTATACATTGTCTTTCGTCGTCTTACACGTTACGGGTTCTCTGGGAAATGTTCCTCCTTTATATCTTGTGTTCGAACTTCACATTCATCTCGGAAGAGAACGTATCCGACTTCGTGATTTGTAACCTTGTCATTCGTCACCAAGATAAACGTATATCTTGTTTCGTCACCGTCTAGACCTCGATCTAGATCATCAGTCACTAATCGTTTCCCCTCTTTGATCGAGGTAAAAGGACCAAACAATTCTGTTGAATCAGTATATCCTCGTTGAGTAACTGTGATAAATATCTGATCTGTCATATTAAACCTCTCGTCGTATCGTTAATGATTGTTTGTCCTTACATCTATATTATACCACCGGTCCAAAACTATTTACACGTCGATGACGACGCTACTGGCCGTAGCCACTGCGAATTAGTAACCCATAACTTCGTTATAAGCATCGCATCCACCCATCATGCCAGCCTCCATCGCGATCTCACGACGCCAATCTTCCATCCACTCATCGTCATCAGCTGCATCATCTGCTTCACGGATTAACTTGACATCGTCAGTGTCCCATGGATGGAAGAGCATGTCGTAAACCATTGTTCCACTTGCAAGACGTCGCCCACAAAGCTTGTCCTCGTAATCGTCTCCTTCGTAAAACCAGATCGCATAACCTTCAGCTCTTAGCTTTTCGTCGCACATCGCGATCATCTCTTCTTCAGACATGTCACTCTCCTCAGAAAGGATCATCTCATCTGACCAGTCATCTTCGTTGCGAGGATCATTGTTGCTGCCTGTAATAAATAATGCTTTCATACTGTTTCCTTAATCGTTAAGTTGTAAAGTTAAATTGAGATTGAGACGCTTATCGGGTCATAGCCAAATAACGAATGCGATAAACGCGAGATAAGTGATAATATCAGGTATCATATAAACTTCCAAGTGAAACCTCCTTACCGAGTGAATGGATTGTAGATATATATTGTTTGCCTTACATCTATATTATAGATTAAGATATAAATTATTTACACGTATCGTCACGACGCGACCAAGGCTGGTCACGCCAAGTCACCTTAGATCAGGTCACTTATCGAAGCTTCGCGACCAGAGGATTAGCCCTCGTAAGTGCCAAAGAGATCTTCATCGCCATCTTCGTCGAATTGATCAGCGCCAAGTCCTTCACTCGCGAGGAAGTCTTCCCAGTCTTCAGGATTATCAGTTGTTGGAGGCTCAGCGTGAGCTGAACCACCGTCGTCGTAAGGATTCAGCTCGGATGCGCTAAGCTCTTGAACTTCATAGTTCTCATCAGTCTCGTCGCTCACTGGATCATCGCTCACTGGATCATCGCTAGGCTTTACTTCGTCTTTCGTCGCGATTACCTCGAGCTTTAGGGAATGAGGAGTACCTTTGAGAGGACTAATCTTATCATCAAGCTCCTCATCTAAGATGTAATGGAGAGACTTAGGGCAGTCATAAGTAGATCCAACTGTTCGAACTTCGAAAGCTGCCATGTTCTTTTGTTCTTTGTTCTTTCCCGTCGTGACGCGAGGTCCCGCGTAGCGTATCCAAGCATGGCCGGCTTCTTCAGTCCAAGATCGATAATCAGCTGTATCAAAGCCTTCATCATCAAGTCGATCAAGAGTTAATGAAAGCTCATCATTTGAAACTTCCTGCCACTTAGCTCCTCTGCCGGCAAAACGAGCTTTCTGAACTGAACGCCAAGATGATCCATCGACAGCAGATGATCCTCGACCTGAACAGAGTGGCTTGATCTTGTCCTTGATAAGACGATCAATGTGACGCTTGAACTCTGTTACTTTTGGCGATCCACCTGCAGCAATAAAGTCGTTGAACAGGTTTTCGATTAAACTGTAATGATCCATAGGAGTCTCCTGGACTTGAGTTTGGGTTTGAGTTGCGTTAGACATGTTTTTCTCCTCAGAGATGATTGATTGGGGATGATGAGATATTATAAAACTGTTTAAACAAGTTATGCACGCCGATGACCCGACGAAGCCGAGGCTATAATCACCAGTACTTAATCAAAGCTACTGGTATAGCGAGCATAAACAACGATAACATTATCGGTATGAAGCCTTCCATGTTACTCCTTTCTTCAGATATATGTTGTGGGATGAGGTGTTGCCTTATATCTACATTATAGACTAAGGCCAAACTAGTTTACACGTGGCCCGACGAAGCGGACCGTGGTTAACTGAGATTATCTTTATCGATGCGGATCGGAACCTTTCCTACCCTACATCTTTATTATACCAAAACTGTCAGCACGTTACACGCCAGATCTCCTCCACCAGAACTTCTCACTACCTCAGCCCGACGTGTAAAAGGACTGATGTTCTGTGGATGATAACCTACATTGTCAAAGAATTCTTGGGAGGAGACCGGTTAAACCCCGATCATCCAGTGGAACCACCTCTGGGTTCCTTTCCCTCCTTATGTTTTATTATACAACAGTCTCGTCGAGAGATACACGTACGCCCCCTACGGGCCCCGGCCCTCTAAAGGGCCCCTCTAGAGCCCCCCTCTAGGAGCCCTCTGAAACTCAGTGTGCACGCCCGCGGGGGCCGGCTAAGTTAACTACCCGAAATTTCTTCGCGGGACTTTTCGAAAAAGTTTTAGGGTACACACTTGACCACACCATCTGAATATTTTGTGTATACGATTAAGTTGTGTAATACTATCAATGAGCGTTTGCGGCACTTATTTGGAATAGTAATTTTTCAGTTTTGTGCAAAAAACTTCGGGAGAAATTTCCGAAAACTTTTACATTTTTATTGATAAATAAATTTAACTAATATTTATTATAGAAAGAGTTTTGAATATGAGAATAACCGAGAGAAGATTGAGAAGACTGATAAGAAGTGTAATCAAAGAAACTGTTAGCGATTATCGTTTAAGCGTTGATTTTAGTCAAAAAGTTGAAAGTATGATTGACGAAGTTAAACCAGGGTTTATTAAAAATTGTCGAATGTTAAGAATTTTTGATGAAAGTGACTTAGATGATTATAAAGTTAGCGATTTTTTAAGAAAGTATTTAGGTGAGGTTATTCATCTTATGGGAGAAGAAACAGCCAAGAGGCGATTTGCCGGCAACTATCATAGTGTTACTCAAGATTTTAAAAGATACTTGGGAATGTAAAAGATCTTTGTGTGAGATCGAGAGAATATTTTTATCTCGAGCTGGGTGTCGCCTGTGTCACGACGTTTATGTGCGTTTTGTGTTTTTTATTTTTTTTATGAAATATATAGTATGTGTATAAAAGAATGAATAGAGAAAAAACATGTTATTAAAAGAATACGTTTCGTTTTACATAAAAGAAGCTATTTCACATAAAAAGATAAGTTTAGTTGTAAATGAGTTGAATAAAATAACTATGAATTATAGAGCTAGTAGTAGTAGCTATTCATTGTATTATGACTTAGTTAAAGTTGTTGACAAGTTTGGATTAAAAAAGCTAGGAGCAGGTGTTTCTAGAAAAGCATATTCTTTAGAAAACGAAGACTGGGTTTTAAAGTTTGCATATGGACATAATGACGTTGATTACTTAGACGCTTTAGACACAAACGCTGAAGAGGTAGAAATTAGTCAAGGGTTTCATGGAATGGGATCTCGAGACATGTTTGTTAAAGTTTATGACTGGGATAAGTTGAGCGAGAAGCCTGCTTGGATAATTGCTCAAAAAGTAATAACATTGTCAGAAGCTTGGCGTACAATGACTTTTTTAGATCTGCAAAAAATATTTCCTACTTTTTGGAATGCTTTGTACAAAGATGCAAAAGAAAAGACATCAAAAAACTTTTTTTGTGATTTTGTTGCGGATACTATGTTTGAAATTAGTATTGAGTCTTCACTTCGTGGAAAAAATTCAAGTGGTTTAAAAGAAGAAGGTTTTTACATAGCTATGAAAGAAGCTGCGATAAGCGAACTGAGTTTAATGCCTATTGAAGCCATCAGGTTTGACTTAGACTTTCTTAGAATTGCTCGAGCATGTGCATACAGTAGACCTGATGATATGCACAGTGGCAATATAGGGATAATTCCTTCACGTGATGTTAGCCCAAAAGATATAGTTATATTAGATTATATGTTAGACTTTGGTTCAGATACTTATACAGTATAATTACTTATAATATTATATTATAAAATTTTAATAGACAGAAATAGGGAAAATAAAAAATGGACAACAAAGAATTTAAATTGTTAATTGAAGGTTTTGACAAGTTTTTGTTAAGTGAGCATATAGGTCATACAGCACAGCGTACAAAATTATTCGATGAAATTCCGAGTGAGTTTAAGCCTTATATAAATGACACAATGAGCTGGTATAATGGTGATGCATGGATGGCTGAAACTGATCATGATAGTTTAGACGAAGAAGAAGATGAAAAATTGCTTTTTGAAGAAGTAGCAAAAGCATGTGGCTGTAGTGTCAAAGATTTGCTAGTTCATTTTGTTGACAACTTTACTTACGAAATTGACTATGGTTCTTCAGCAGGTAGTGTTAACTCGCAAGACTTTTTAAACTCTTATAGATCAAATGGAACTTTATGTGGATCTTTTGAAATTGATGGAGTTTCTTTGAAAGGGTTTTATTTTATGCTTGGAACAGATGAAACACAATTTGGAATACAATTTGATGGTGCTATGAGTAGTAGAAATTTAAAAGGACTGATTTTTGTTGCACCATCATGTTCAGGTTTAAGTTCACAACAAAAAAGTGTAGAGCCTAAAAAGCAATTTAAGTCTAGCCTAGGTGGAGCTTGGGGTTAATATATAATAATAGTAAAGGTGAACTTTTATTATGATTTTAGAGAAATATGTTAAAAATTATTTAATAGAAAATCTTAAAATTGATGATATTTCTATAATTGACAGTGTTATTGAAAGATTAAATGACGCCGGAAAAGTTCTTCTGGATGATTTATATTCTCAAGGTGATGAAAAGTACTATCATCATTACGCTTTCGAAGTTTTTGATAATGTTGCTTATTCAAATAGCCCTAAGCTTGAGGAATTAGGGAAAGGTGCTTTTCGAAGAGTATATTCAATACCAGGTGAAGAATGGGCATTGAAATTATCGTATAATACTGAAGCTGCAAAGATAAACAAGGAAGAAGTAAATATTAGTCAAGGAAAGCATGGTTTGGCAGCAAGAGATATTTTTATAAAAGTATACGACTATGATAAGTTGACTGAGTATCCTTGCTGGATTATATGCCAAAAAGTATTTCCGATGGAAGACATTGCTGATTTAAATATTTTAAAAAAAGTTTTTCCTACATTTTGGAACATGATCAAAGAAGGTGACATACACAAGACAGCGGGTCATCATTTTATCAGTATGATTAGTTCAGCATTAACTATGTTTGGTTATTATTTAAGCAAAAACAATCGAGAAACAAAAAAAGCTTTTTTCCAAGCAGTTGAAGATCTATGTGAAACATATGATTTCAATGATATTGTTTTCTATGATGACTTTAAAAGAATAAGTTCAGCGTACAATTATATCAGTACTACAGACATGCATGAAGGAAATTTTGGTTTAGTAAGTTTAATTAATCCAAGCCCAGAGTCTTTTGTTATTATAGACTTTGATGTAGATTCTCATGTTTGATATTTCTGCTATTTAACTTTTCAATAGTTTTGTAGATATTTTCTATTTCACTTTCAGAAAAAGTTTTTCTATTAATTGCTTCTTGTAAAGTTCTAATTAAAATATTTATGCACGTTAATTCTGTTTGTGTAATTTCATATTTCATTATAACTTACCTTACCAGATGACTGCTATTCCAGTTTTAAAAATAATATCTGATTTTTTTATTTTTACTGCAGGTTCTGAGTCATGTAAATAAGCAAACGATGTATTTATTCCAAGCTTAAACAATTTTGATTTTAGTATAGATGATCTTAGATTGACTTCGTTATTAACTCTATAGTCTTTATAATTTAACAATAACGGTTGATAATAAGATGTAATAGAGATAAAACTGCTGTTATCATTTACAAAGCTTTTTATTATTGTCATGTATGAAGTAATTCTAGCATTCATTGTAGTTTCATAAGAAATTTGTTCATAATCTGACATTATACCTGTACCAAATGCAAATTTAAAAATTTTTGTTTTTGTAATTACTTTTTCAATTCTTATTCCAACGCCATTTAACTGACGCAAACTTAAGTCTTTAAACTCATCATATTGAGTTTGAGTAAATATTTCATACCCTATGAAATTGTGAAGCATAATAGTATATCTAAAGTGAGAAAAAGCATTGTTTCTGTACAATATTTTGTCTTGATATCCTTTGCTAACTGAACTTTTTAATAAAATATGATGTTTATTATATTTATAGTGAAGATCTTTTTTTAATTCATAAGCCTGCGAATTAACGTTTCCTTTTTGTAGTTGAATTCCACAGTTTAAAGATCCATAAAAACCTTCTTTCTTTGCTTCTTCTCTAAAGCTTTCTATATTTACTTGAGAAAAAGAATTGTTTAAATTAAACAAACAAACAAACATAATTGCTAAAAATTTTGTTTTCAAATTATTGTCTCCTTTAACTAAAAAGTATTTTATAAGCATTTTTTAAAGAGTACACATTTTCTTTTAAACTATTTTTTGCTCTTTCGTAAGCTTGATTTAGCAATGTTGTATTTTTTTCTGCTCTTCTATTTGAAGATTGTTGTTTATGATAGTCGGGAGATCTGTCTTTAATTTCTTCATACATGTTTTTTAAAGCTTCAATTTCTTTTTGACTATCATCGCTTTTAATTGATTCTATATACTCTTCAACAAAACCATTAAAACTAGGGAATTCTTTTTCTAAAAAATACATTCCTACGTTATAAGACATGTCAATAACTACATCTTGTACTTCATCGTCCATTTTAAACAAATAACCGTCTGATAGACCTTTATGATAATCTATTGAATTACTAATATATCCTTCCAAGCACCTTTCAGCAAGTTTTAATGATATTAATCCTCTAGACTCAGCTACTTCTTTTTCTAAGTCTAATTCTGACTTTTGATCTTCTAAAGAAGCTTTTCTTTTATCTAGTCTTTTAATTTCTGTCTCAACTGTTTCAGTATAATTTTTTCTTTTCTTTGCATCTCTTATCTTTTTCCATTTTTTCAGTTCAGCATTCTTTAACTTAATTTTACTTTCAACTTTAGAAATTATTTTATCAAGATTTGCTTTTTTACTTTCAATAGACTTGCTGAATTTAGCTAATAATTCTTTTTGACTTTCTTGTTCATACTGACTTTTTTCTTCTTCAGATATACCACATTTTGCGTACAAATCATCAATCCATGCTTCAGGCAAACTATCAGGGCCTATATTGTCAGCAAAAAAAGTGCCGTATCCTATTGAAACACCAGTTCTATCTTTGTAAGGGTACGGCTTGAATCCTTCAAATACTTTTATTCTACTTTTAGCTCTTTCTAATAACTTTGTTTTGTTACTTGAAGCAACAGGAACAGACTTTTCTTTTGGCTTGACTTTAGCTTTCAATGTTGTATTGATATCTTTATTGTCGTCTACTACTATATTTGCTGATGTGTTATATTGAGCTAGAGGTTGTTTCACAATTTGATTGCTTGTTTTTTCTATTACTTCTTGTACTTCAACATTATTATCATTAGCAATTTTCTGTAAAGCTTTAAGCTCTTCGGCTGAATTGTCTCCTCCAAAAAAAATTGCAGCTGCAATCGCTGATATTTTTAAGCCTTTTTTAAGACCTTTTAGTAGTTTATTCATTTTAGGTTTTATTATTGAAGCTTTTTCTAAGTCAACTTTATTTACTATTGTTTCTGGTTGATCTGTTATTATTGGATTATCAACAACAGTATCATTAAAGTCTAGCGCGCTAATGTCTAACGCAGTGTGCTCTCCTGCCTGATTCTGTTTAAAACTTTCGTTCAATCTTATACTAGATATTTCTTTAAAAAAATGCTTAAGTAAATAATGATTCTGTTTATTTTCAGCAATTATAATCATGTTTAAATGTACCTTTTTGTATTTTTATCATAAGATAAATATGAAATATATTGATTAATTTTAAGAAAGTATAACAATGAAAAGTGATGATTTATATATCATACAATCAGACGTAACAGGAATGATTAAAGTTGGTAGGTCAAAAAACCCTGACAAACGTTTAAAGCAGCTACAAACTGGCAATCCAAACAAGCTTAGACTTATTGCTTTTTTTAAAGGCGAAGGGTGGAAAGAAAAACTAATTCATGAAGAACTTAAACGTTGGAGAAAAGAAGGTGAGTGGTTTAGCTATGATTGTGTAGGTAGTATACCCGTAAGTCTTTATGAAAAAATTGATTTTGGTTCATTTGATGATTGGTGGGATAAGTAGTTTTATAAAAATAAAATCTATATAAAAGGAGTTTAAATGAATAAAAATAATAATAAAGAAATTTTTAAAGAATGGGTTTACTTTATTAGAAATACAAATTCCAACATTTTAAAAGAAAGTCTAAACATAGAAAATCAAATTGAAAAAGCAAAAAAAAAGATATGCGAAGTAGAAAACCAAAAGTTAAGTATAAGAATAACTAAAGAAGTAAACGAATTCGTATTAATTTCTGAAATTGTTGATTCACAAAACACTAGCTTTATTATTGACGATGTAGCTTATATTAGCTTTAAAAAATTTAAATATAGTAATGTTATTGATGAAGAAAGCAACATTAGAAATTGTTATGTAATTGATTTTACAGAGTTTGTAAAGTATGATTTAGGCCCATTGATGTACGATATCATGATAGAATATGTCTCAAAAGATAATTCTGTTTTATGTCCAGATAGATTTGAGATATCTAATGAAGCCAAATCTTTATGGGAAAATTATTTTTACGAAAGAAATGATATAAAAACTGTGCAGCTAGATATTGAAAATGATTCTTTGGATAATAAAAAATTTCCTAACTTAACTCCGCAGTTAGAGGATGACTTTTATCAGAATGTTTCTATATCACATAAAGGAACTAGTTGGTATGAAAGCCCGTTTTCAAAAGGATATTATAAAAACAATGCATATGTTATTGAAAAGTTATCATATGATCCATTGTTTATATTAAAAGGAATTTTATAAAAGGAAAATATATGTTAATAAATAGAAAAGAATATAAAAAAATAGTCAAAGAATGGAATAGGTTTAATTCAATTCAAGAAGCATTTAATCTTGTAAAAAAGCCTGATCATGTTGATGAAGATGACTGGAAGTTTGATTTTGGTTACGAAGATGAGACTGAAGATAATTACAATCAAGTTTCTTCTAAAAGTAAAGAATTCTACAATGAATTTGATCCTATTAAAGATAAAGCTAAAATAGAAAAATTTAATTCTAATAACGCTACATACGGTGTTAACTCCAAAATATTTAGTATAATTAATAAACTTGAGAACTACGTTCAGCAAGAAAGAGAATTAAAAAATGACAACAGCATTGTTGGTAAAATTTTACTTTATGAAGACGAGTATGAAGGTTTTGTAAAGTTTGATTTTTCTAATTTTACATCTGCTTGGCCTAACAGCAACAGTCCTGTTTCTAGTACGATTGACTTTGAGTCAACAGACAAAGATTGGTCTCCTGGATACGGCAAAGGAGCATATAGACATATGCTTACACATAAGTCAACTATTGGAGTAAGTTCTGTACTTTTTGAAATAATGCTTGAGTTTGTTTCTGTTGTTAGAGAAAAAGGAATATGCTCTGATCGTTATTCTTCAACTGTTGAGGCACAAAAAAAATGGCAAATATATGCTAATAGAAGTGACGTAGAAACAGAACAGCTTGACATTAACAAAGACGACTCAGAAAAACATAAATTACCACAACTTACACCAGATGACCCTACAGACGATGCAGCGCAGGGACTTGCAATAAAACATAAAGGAAACGAGTGGTATAATTCAATTTTTTCTAAAATAATAAAAAAGAAAGATATGAATACAATTAAATACATATGTAATCATTCAAATCATTTAGACCTAATAATATCAATAACAAATGAAAGCCAGTTTACTTCAAAAATATAAAACTTTATTATTAAATAAATTAATTATTGTCTATTTTAGGCATCCATTCGTCTACTTCTGGATGTAGAACAACTTGATCTTGTCTTTTTGTTTTTATTGGTTTTTCACCGCTGAAAAGTGAAAGCTTATCTATAACAGCTGTTTGCAACTCAAATATTTGTTCTCTTGCAAGCTGAAGTTGTATTTGAGAGTCTCTTAGCCTACCTATTAAAGCTGCTCGGTCAGCATTTGCAGATGAAAGTTTGTCTTTAAGCTCTTCAACCTCAGATGGATCTCTTCCTGCAGCTATTGAAAGCATTGAAGATATAGCACCTGTAATCATACCAATCATTCCTACTATTATGTCTCGATTGTCTTTCTGGAGAGGAGTAAATGCTAGAAACATTATTAAGCTTATAACAAGAACCATGAAAATAACAGAAAACCACCAACCTCTTTTTGCTTTTTCTGTCTGCGTAAACTGTTTATTTGATTTTTCTTCTTTTTCATTAATATTTTTTTTCATTTTTTATAGTCCTTTATTTTTATAGCACTTCGTTTAAAACGTTTTGTATAAATTTAATAGCAGGATGTAGCCATCCTAAAAAATACTTAAAGTCTATACCGGTAATGTCAAATATCAGACGGTTTAAACTATCTTTCATAGATATATAAAAGACAAAGTAAACTATTATTAAAGCCTCAAAAAAAGCTATTCTGTAAACTAACCACCAAAATATTTCAGACATTTTTTTATGTTTTAATCTAGTTTTTATTTTTTTATGTCCACCTATTCTTTTTGCTTTTTCGCTATCTTTAGGCGGCTGCAATTGCATTTCTATTAGGCCGATTGCATATAAAGATTCAGGATCACGCACACCTTTAAACTTGTACAATCCTACTAAAGCAATTAACGCATTATCAGGTATATACCTGTTTCTATGCCCGAGTTCTTTGTACGTCTTATATGCTGAAGCGGAAAGCAGTATTTGCTCAGCAGCACATAAAGACATTGTTCTTGCAGCAATATTTTTACCTATGCCTTCAAGATTAATTCTTTTTCCGCCAGCTCTTACTATATGTTCTTCAGCTTTGACAATTAACATTTTATCCCAATGTATACCAACTCTACTTCTAAAAGGAAACTTTTTAATTCTTAAAAATTTTTTATAATCAAAAGCAAAGGCTATAGCGTCTCCAACAGATCCAAAATACATTAAATGACCATCAGATGCGTCGACTAGACGACCGTTGTGTCTTTGTATGAAATTCATGACTGCTTTGTCGTGTACACCAAACCATTGAGCTGCAATTCTAGAGCCATTTCTCTGCACAAATTTTGTACTACCTATTATATCTGTTAGAACAATTGCAATTTTAGCTTCTATAATATTTTCAGGAAGGCTGCTACTCATTTTTGTCACATACACAATCTATCTCTAAACAGACAGTACATAAACATTCAGGCCAAATACAGTTAATAGCTTCAATGTTGCAATGACAGTTTAACTTTTCACATTCACATAAACTATCTTTTTTTTCGCATAATGGACAAAAGCCTTGAGGTGGCATTTTTTTAGTTAGATCTCTAACAGTATTTTTATTATTATCTTTTATTTTTAATTTTCTAACTAATAACATAATATTAACCTGTGACTAACTTTTTTTCTTAGGCTTCTTACTTAAGAAAAGATGACTTCTAGGTATTTTATTAGGAGGTCCTGAATGGTTTAAAATATTACTAATGTCTTCAATTGATCTTATTTTGTCTTTTTCAGATGAAATTTCTTTGGTTTTTAAGTTTTTTCTTTTTATTGTATGTTCATCTTCTATAGACTTCAATAAGTCAGAAAAGCTCTGACTTTGATTTGCAAAAGAAGATTCGAGAAATATTTTTATATACTTTTTAAGCATATTGACTCCTTTTATTGTTCATTAAATAATTATCAATAAGTTAGACAAATAAGGACAAATCAAAAATGTTACTAGATAAAACACCTATGAAAAGTAAAAAATTTATTGCATATATGACTTCTGAACTTGGATGGAAGTGCGTTATTTTTTATTTGCTATTTCATTTACAAGGAAAATTAGACCATTATTCTTTAGCTATACTTATGACAGTTGTTATTACAAGTGGCTTTATTCAAATAGGATATATACTAGGACAAGCAGCTTTAGACAAATATGTAAATGCTGCTGTAGAAATATTAGACAATGATAAAAAAAGGATAGACAGTGAAACAAAAAAATAAAAATCAAAAAAGAATATTATCTAAAGCTTTATATAACAGTTATGGAATTATGTTAAAAGAATCAGAAGTAGCTTATTTTGATTTTTTGCTTGAAAAAAATAAATGTTTTGAAAAGTCTCTTTTGTCTTTTTTTGAAAGCTGTGAAACTAGATATTTTAAAAAAAACAAAATCAAAGAAATAGCAAGAAATATAAAAATAATAAGTGAAGTAGGAAGAAACATTCACACTCCTAGAGGTAAGGGTGCAGCTCCTGACGGTAAGGGTGCAGCTGGAAATATTACAGATCAGCAACTAGTTGCTGATATTGAAGGACTTTACTTGGAAGACAGCGTTAACACAATGTCAGGTAAAGAGTCACTGTATATTGAAGACAGAGAAAGTCAGGGTAAAGAAGAAAAAGATAAAAACAATATCCATGTAGATATGGAAGAAGACTATATGCATATTTTTACAAGAAATTTAAGGACAAAAAATATTAATAATTAATTTTGTAAATTTATTGTAAATTAATTATAATAATACTAAAGTTTAAGACGGTTGCGAATTATATCTTTTTGTCGATAAAACATCTCATGATATTTTTGCATCATATCTTTAAAAATATCTTCTATTGTTTTATCGAAATTTTTATCAATATCACTTAGACGCATACTGCTAGTATGTTTAGAAACATATTTTTCTATTTCTTTTTTTAGTTCGTTTCTTTGATATTTTTCTATTTCTTTTTTGACAATAGACTTGATTTTTGAAATTTCTGTCTTGTTAAACTTTTCTTTTAATAATTTTTTATTGCTCATTTAAATACTCAAGGTTGTAATTTGACTTCTTCTACTAACAATAATATATATAATCCTAAAAAGGATATTAATACTTTGAATTGGAAAAGTAGCTTTCCATATTCTTCACCAAGAGACCAACAAGAAAATTCTATTAATAAAGTTTTAAACGCATTTAAAAACGGTAAAAAATATGCAATAATAGATTGCGGTACTGGAGTAGGAAAGTCTGCGATTGGTTTAACTATAGCTAAATACATTTCAGACAACGAATATCAATTTAAAGGTGTATATGAAGAAGGTTGCTACTTTTTAACTACACAGAAAGTGTTACAAGAGCAATATGAAAAAGACTTTAGCAGTAAAGGTTTAGTCTCTTTATCCTCTTCATCAAATTACCAGTGTAATATAGATAAAAAAGCATCATGCAAAGATATATTAACAGCAAATAGATCTGGAAGTAATAGCAAAAAATTTGAAAAATGTAATTACGAATGTGTGTATAAAGCTAAAAAGAAGAAATTTATAGAAAAAAGACTTGGAATAACAAATTTTAGTTATTTCTTAACAGAAAAAAACTATAGTCAAAAACTGCCTAATAAAAGAGTTTTAGTTGTAGACGAAGCTCACAACTTAGAAAATGAGCTAACAAGATTTATAGAGATATCGGTTTCAAGTTATTTTTCAGAAAAAATCTTAGGCCTTAAAGTTCCTAGAGGGTTAGATACACAATTTAAAGTTTACAACTGGATAAAAAATACTTATCACACTTCTCTTAGCAATAAAATAAATTTTATCTCTGCACAAATGAAGAAATTTGGTATTACAAGCACTAAACTAGAAGAATTTAAAAAAATCACAAAAAGATATGATTTGCTAAAGAGTCATGAACAAAAAATACTGCAGTTTATACAGCTTTACAGTAAAGATAATTGGGTTTTTGACATAGAAAAAACAAACCAAAAGTATATTAAATTTGTTTTTAAACCTATTGACATATCAAAATACGCACATCAATATTTAATGAAGTTTGCTGACTATATCATTTTTATGTCAGCAACTATTATATCACATGAAGGCTTTAGTCTGACAATTGGTCTGCCTTCAGACGAAATTATATCTATAAAAGAAGCATCACCTTTCCCGCCAGAAAACAGGCCAATTATATACTCGCCTGCTGGTAGCATGTCAGCAAAAAATATTGACAAAACATTGCCCACAATGGTAAGCATGATTAAAGAAATCATGGGAAATCATAAAAACGAGAAAGGTATTGTTCATACACATAGTACTAAAATTGCAAAATATCTAAGTGAAAATATAAAAAGCAACAGGATAATAGTTGCTTATGGAGAAAACAGAGACAAAGCTTTAAAGCAACACAATGAGTCTAAAAAGCCTACGATACTAATTTCACCTTCAATGTCAGAAGGTGTCGACTTAAAAGGAAAACTTTCAGAGTTCCAAATATTATGTAAAGTACCATTTCCTTATTTGGGTGACAAAGTTGTAAAGAAAAAAATGTCTAAGTGGAAGTGGTGGTATAATACACAAACAATTAGAACAATAATACAAAGTGTAGGTAGAAGTATAAGATCTGAAAAGGATAAAGCAGTTACATATATATTAGATAGTGATTGGAAGAGAATTAAGTCTATGTGTAGAAATGATTTTCCAAAGGACTTTTTTGACAATTATCACGAATTCTAAGGAGTTGATATTATATGGAAAAATGTACAGGCGCTGGAATAATAGTTTTTTTTGATAATAGAGGAATTAGACATGAAAAAGTTAAAGGCTTAGAAGAAAATATTCTTTATCTTTTCATGAAAGGCCTAGACGGTTTTTACGACTTTCCAAAAGGATCTATAGATGAAGGAGAATTTCCTTTAGATTGCGCAATAAGAGAAACATATGAAGAAATAAATTTAAAAAGTGATGACTATGTTTTTGTCGACAATGTAGGAAAGTCTTTTTTCTCAGAAAAACAAATAAATAATCACGTTTTGAGAATGTATATTGCTGAGATTAAAAAAGACTGTCTATATAAGCCAATGATACGAAAAAATCCTCATACAGGTATATTAGAACACAAATCTTTTACTTTATCAAGTAAAGAAAAAAAATATGAAATGCTTCTGCCTTACTTAAAAAATCCTCTTGACTGGGCTGAAAATGTTATTTTACAAAGTTTTAAAACCTAAACTTTTAATTACTATTTGTTATAATTTACACTATGATAAACAAAAATATTTTAAATACAGCTGCTAGGCTTTCTAGACTAAATAAAGACTTTTTTTATAACAAGTGCAGAATTGTTGATAAAGATGTTTACAATAGTAAATTTCTTTTTTATCATTACTTTTATTGGTCATCTGACTTTTACAATGATCACTATAGAAATCTTTTAATTGACTATTTTGACAAGTCAGAAAAAAGCTATCCAGGTAGCAGCCACATGCTCTCTGTTAAGCTTTGCAATAAAATCTATGGTGTTAATAAAGAAAAGCAAAACCAAAAAACAGATAAAAACTTTGAAAGTATTCTTTGCCATTTAAAACAGCTTTCAAATAAAAGTGCATATGAATTATTTGAAAGCGTAATACATTTTTCAGGAGCAGATGCTTCTATAATTTGCAAAAGCTCAGATAATGAGAAAATTGAAGTTAGTAAAACTTGCAAGCCTGTATTTGACTTTTCTATTGATAACAGCTTTAAAGAAATATATTTTAAAAATATAAACAAAACAACAAAAGATTTTTTTGTTTCAATTTTAGATTGTTATATTGAAAGAGAATCTGAAATATTTTCTTTAGTTGAACATGCTAAGGTTAATAACACGCCAGTAATTATAATTTGCAGAGGCTTAAGCGATAATGCAAAAAGAAACCTTAAAAATATTTTATTAAAAAATAATATTCTAGTTTACCCTTATGTTGAAAAGTACAATAACGAAGACCCTTTTAAAATGAAAGATTTTGCAGAAATGATTGGAGCAAAAATAGTTTCTGCAGAGTCTGGTGATAACATAAACAATTCTTTAGTGGAGAAAGCTGTGTATACAAAATGCACAATTTCTAGTCACGACATTTCAACTAATCCAAAAAATAAAAGTCTAATAAATTCAATTAATAAACAAATTACAGAAAATTCTTCAAATTCTGAACTGTTAGATTATCTAAGAACAAGAAAAACTAGATGCTCGCCTAACAATACAATAGTTAGAATTCCAAAAAAAGATATAACTTTGCTCAATGAATTAAAAAACTTAATAAAGTGTTATAACTTTTGTGCAATTAAAGGTGTATATACAAGAAGTGACAATATTATACAATCAATACAATGCGAAAAGATAACTGATATTCTTGCTGAAAAGTTATATAAAAACATTAAAAGTATATCTTATAAAATAAAATTAGGAGAAAAAAATGCCAGTAGCTAAAAAATCAAATACACAAACAACAAAAAGTCAAGAGCCAAAAGTTAATATAGCTGAGGTTGGTAGGAAATATTATGATGTTTTAGATGTATATTCAAGCAAAGTAATTTCAAAAATTGTAGAAAGTTCTAATGATCTTAGAATTGACAAAAAAACAATGTTAGAAATTAATAAAATTATACATGAAGAAACAGCTAGCGCTAAAAGTTGGGGAATTGATCAACTAATAAAAGCTGTTAAAGGAAATTAAAAGAAAGAATTTAATTTGTTTAAAACTAATTTTACAAGACACTTGTTAGAATGTCATTGCATATTAAAATTATTTCAAAATAAATCAAAACCTTTGTATCACAAATTCCCAGTATTTTCAGTTTCAGAAGATAACGGGAATATTGAAAAAAAATATGTTAAATGTAATAATTGTGCAGTAATACACGAAGTTACAGACTTTTGCAAAAGTAACATTAAGTGGGGAGATGATATGTACGAAGGATTAGTTACTACAAAAGATGATATAATATTTAACTTTAAGCAAAAAGAGTTATTCAATGTTGTTGAAATATTAGAAAAATATGAATGTGATGTATCAATATGGGAATTAGTTGAGCATTGTTTAGATAACAAAATTGATTATTCAATAGTTTTAGAAAAAAAAGACATACAAGACAATACAGTGTATAATTGCCTTAACATATCTTCAGGAAATGTTAAAATTAAAAAAGAAATATCACAAAGGTACATTTAATGTTAGATCCAAAAAATGTTGATGATTTAAAATCTTTAGAAAAATGTCGCGACATTACTCAGGAAATATTGAGATATGGTGCAAGTAACAATGAAATTATAAAAATAATTGATTTGCTTTCTTTAGAGTTAGAAGATACATTTGTTATGAAAAAAATACAGAGTGTACTGAAAAATGATATTATCGAAGAGACAGAAGAAAAACCTAAATTTGAAATTTAAAAAGGAGACAGAAAATGTCACAAGAAGAACTAGATCAACTTGAACAAGTAGATGAAGTATTAGAGCCTAGCACTAACCAAGAGTTTTACAGTTATATTAAGCTCATGATTGAAAGTATGGAGTCAGACGTAATTAAGTCTGGAAATGGCAATAAAGCAGCTGGAACAAGGCTTCGAAAGAGTTTAAGACTCCTAAAATCAACATCAGGAGACTTTGTCAAATTTACTCTAGGAAAGTTGGATCGATAATTTATTGAGACTTTGCCTTTAACTTGTTTATGGCAGACTTTTCAATTTGACATACCCTCATTCGAGTTATATCAAACAAATCACCTACTTCTTGAAGAGTATAAATTCTTTTTTGAGAAGCGTTAATAATGCAGTTATTGTCACTTTTTAATTTGTGCCAGTACCTGCATTTTTTATTTTTGCAAGACACGCTGTTTTTTTTATGTTCATTAAAACAAGTTGTTGTATGTTCACTCATAGTATAATTTTCCTTTCATTAACTTTATGATAATTACAAATATAGTTTAATAGTTATTAGGAGGATTTACAATGAGTAACAAATCGAAAGATAATAGAAAGTTATTTGTAATTGATACAAGTGTACTGTTATATGACAAAAATGCCATGTTTAATATGGAAGGCAATGATATTGTAATACCTTTAGTAGTATTAGAGGAAATAGATAAGTTCAAGTCAAGAGAAGGTTTACTAGGAGAATATGCTAGATTTATTAACAGATTTCTTGATGAGTTAAGAGAAGAAGGTAGTCTAAATGAAGGTGTTTACTACGAAAAATCTGACATCAATATAAAAGTTAGTTCAGATAGTTGTTGGGCAGGGTTAGAAGGTTTAGATAGAAACTATAATGATAATGTAATTATTGCTAACGCAAACTACTATAAAAAACATCATAAAAAAATTGGTAAACATGATTACGAAAAGTATAGTAAAATCACAGTAATAACAAAAGACATAAATCTTAGAGTCAAGTGTGACGCTGTAGGTATACCTGCAGGAGATTATTATGCTGATTATGAGTTTATCCAGGAAGACAATCTTTTTCAAGGACATGTTGAACTAATAGTTGACCCAGATATTATAAACAGAGCTTATTCTGGTAATCATTTGAAAATAGAAAGTGACCTTTCAGAATTAGAAGATTTTCATTTAAGTGAAAACGAATTTGTTGCCTTGAAGTCAAACAATGGAAACAGCCAGTCTTGTCTAATGATGAGAAAAGACAAAAACTTGATCATACTTGAAAGCAAGCAGGAGCTTTTAAAGCAAAGTGGTATAGAAGCAAAAAACAAAGAGCAGATTTATGCTTTGGAGTTGTTATTAGATGAAAATATTCCCTTAGTAACTTTAACTGGAATCCCTGGTAGCGGTAAAACTTATCTAGCTTTGATGACAGCATTAAAATTTATTGAAAGAGAAAGTAAAAAAAGAATTATTTTTACAAGACCTATGGAGACTGTAGGTAAAGATATAGGCTTTCTTCCTGGAACTGTTAATGAAAAAATGGCACCATGGCTAGCTCCGATTGTCGACAATTTTAGAAATCAATTTGGAGACTTAACTTACTTCGATATGATGATGGAAAGAGGACAGATTGATGTTGCACCTTTGTCACATATAAGAGGTAGAAGTTTTAATGATTCTGTTATTATTGTTGATGAAGCTCAAAATGCAACAGTTCATGAGTTAAAGACAATAATAACTAGAACAGGTAAAAATTCTAAAGTTGTTTTATTAGGAGACATTGAACAAGTCGACTTGCCTTACGTTAGTAAATTTTCTAACGGCTTAACAATAGTAATTGAAAAATTAAAAGAAGAAAGCTTAACAGGCCACATTAATTTTAAAAAAGGCTACAGATCAGAATTGGCAAACATTGTAGCTGGTAAATTATAATAAAAAAGGTTATACACAATGTCAAGAAAAATATATGATCTCAACAGATTTAGAAAAACTTATCCTTTGATAAGAAGAAAACCTGTTTTTGCAGACTTAGACTTAAACATAATAGAGACTGTAAAATTACAGTATCTATCTGGAGAGTTTAGTAAAACTTACACGTTTAAAAAGTTATACACAGAATCACCTATTTGTGTAGCTACAGCAGAAAATGAAAACTTAAACGCTTATATTATAAGCGTTGATAGAGGACAAGTAACAATAGAAATTTCAGCTCCAGCTCCTTCTAATCCAGATGTTTTTGTTCATTTGCAAATAATTAGTAGAAACAGTGAGGAATAAAATAATATGTCAATTTATTTATCAATAATTGCAGCAGCTGGTAATGAAGTTCAACAAAGTCAAGTCGGTGCTAGCTTAACAAAGTCTTTGACAATATCAGAAATACATGATACAGATAGTGGTGCTTTAAATGTTGCGGACTTCAATTATGAGTGGTATTTTGTTGACAAACCTACAGGATCTTCTGTATCTATTGATGATTCTAGTTCTCCTGCAAACAAAAGCACTGTACTGATTAACTCAATTGATACTTGGGGTACATATAGAATATTTGTAATAGCAACTAATATTGCTATACCTTCAACAAAGTCTGGTACTAATCCTCTAAGTGCAGATGAAAGAAATTTCGTAAACATATCAGTTAAAAGTACTAATAACAGTCTAGAAAAGCCTGCAGCTTTCCAGAGAAACTGGAAAGAAAAATACGATAAATTAGTTGATGTTGTTGACAATACACAAAAGTCAATTAACAGTATTAAAATATCTAATTCTTTAACCCTTACATTACCAAGTACAGATGGCACTTCAGGTCAAATTTTAATAACAGATGGGCAAGGGAACTTATCTTTTAATAGCGTTAGCGCTGCTGAGTTAAGTAATGTATCACTTGAAAGCTTAACTAATGTAAGCAGTACCTCTCCTACAAGTGGTCAAGTTTTGTCTTGGGACTCTTCTATAAGCTCTTGGAAACCAGAAACTCTTGGTTCTTTTAGTTTCAATCTAGTTGATGATACAACACCTCAATTAGGAGGAAACTTAGATTGCCAAGCATTTAATTTAACTACAACAGGAAAAATTCTTTTTTCAAATGTATATGCAACTGAAGCAGACCTACCATCAGCAGCAACATATCATGGTATGTTTGCACACGTCCATGCTACAGGAAAGGCATATTTTGCACATGGAGGCAGTTGGATTAAATTAGTTGCGGAGTCAGCATCAACTACTGATAATTTGTCTGAAGGTTCATCTAACTTGTATTATACTAATGCTCGTGCAGATGCACGCATTGGTGCAGCTAATCTTAATAGTTTGTCTAATGTATATAGTAGTATAGCTCCTACAGACGGTCAAGTTCTTAAGTGGGATGACAGTGAGAGTCGTTGGGACGCTGGAGATGACAATAGTGGTGGCAGTAGTTTAAGCGGTCTATCTTCGTCTAATAGCATACTAACAATAGCAAATAATTATAGTTTAGTTCCTGAAAATACTGCTAATGTAGAATTGGGCTCTGATTCTAATAGATTTTTAAAATTGTGGATAGGATCAGGCAGCGCTTTTGATGTAGGTATAAAGTGTGACAACACTATAAACACTAATAGACTAGAAGTTAATGATAGTGTAACAACAAATTCAATAATAATTGGTAGCGCTGATCCTTATATATTACCTGTCGATGGAGGTTCAGAGAATAACAACAAATACTTAAAGTTTTCTTATGACAGTGTAGACGGAAGTTCTGTAGAATATTCTAATATTACAGCAAGTGAAATATCAGATCTTGGAACAAGTGCTACTTTAAATGTAGGCACTAGCGCTAATAATATTGTACAATTAGATTCAACAGGGAAATTACCTGCAATTGATGGAAGTCTTCTTACTGGAATATCAGGAGGAGGATCAGCTGCTGATAATATTAGTGAGGGCAATTCAAAAGTTGAAACAGTAGATACAGGATCTGATGGTAGTGTAAATTTTTATACAGAGGTTTCATCAGATAGCTCTGTTTTTTCATCTATACCTACACCTGTATGGAAAATTGATGAAAGCGGAAACTTAACACCAGGTAAAACAGATACATTTAATTTAGGCTTTTATGATAGTATGGGAAATGCTAGTGATAATCGTCAAATAAATAAAATTCACGTAAACAAAGTATATACTAACGGAAACTATTTTAGAATTCCTCCTGCAATGAGTTCTTCAGACTTTAAGTTAAATGCAGTACATGATGCTATGAGTCAGACTTATGACATTCCTTTTTACGACAGCAGCACTTCTCCAAGTTCAACTACAGGTCATATTTTAGTTAAGAATTTAAATGAAAGTGTTGGACCTCACAATTGGATTCCATGGAAACTTAAGCTGCCTTCAAGTTTTAGTTACAACTCAAATAGTGTAATGGTTTCAAATAGCGCTGTTGATGAACTTGCTTGGGAAAAAACTGATCTTTATAAGACAAAAGAATGGTCAAATATGCATTCAGATGAATGGACTACAGAAACTACTTACGCATCTTCGTATACTGCTGGTGTAGTGGGTAAGTCAATTTTTATTTTTGCGTTTAAAAATATTACAGGAAAAACAATAAACATTACAAAAGCTTCACTTTCTTGTTTAGAAATGTATTCTTCTAAAATTTATTGGACACTAGTTGGTGCATCTGATACTAATTTTAAGACTAACAAGGGCACTTCTTTAATTAGCGAGCAAACAATTTCTATAGTAAATCAAGATAGCAGCTCACCTTATAGTGGGATTGGTCAATCAGAAGCTAATTTAAGTGAAACAATTAGTGACGGTTTATGGACAGCATTTTTAATAACAAACATGACATCAGGATCAAGTAGTAATAAAAACTTTGTTGCTAATTTGACTTATACATTAAGCTAGGATAAATAAATGAAAAATATTGTCAATTATTCAGACGTAGGATTTGGTGACACAAATATTAATTTTTTAAGTTCTCCTTTTGATCAAATTGGTAATACTTCAATTGTTTTAAATGGTTTTGGAAATCCTGAATTTGCATCGTTAGAAAGCAATACGTATTTTAATAATAAAAATTTAAACTTTGGTTCAGTTAATCCTGTTTTGTCAAAAGTACTTGTCAAATATGAGTATGAAGAAATATATGAAAAAAGCAAAGTTTTAATCAAAAAAAATAGTTCAGAAATTGTAGCAATAAAAAACAAAAACATACACGACCCAGTATTTTTATGTACTGCAAATAAACAAAACATAGCTGTTGATGTTGTTTTGTTTGTAGAAAAATTAAGTGCTAGTAAGTTTAAAATTACTAATTCATCAAGTATAGACTTGTTAGCAGACTATATTGCTTCTGGTGTTAACATAAAAAAAACAGCAATTTATTACAATCAATCAACTGTTGATAAATTAAACAATAACATTAATAAGTTTTTAGAATAGATTAAAGCGCTATAACTCTATATGTTTGATATTTATCTTTAGATTAGATTTTTAAATCGTTTTAAAATTAGATTTATAATTATTAAAGTAAATAAATAGGATTAAAACATGTCTAGAGACTTCTTAGCATCAAGAGTGAGATCAAATGCTTTAATTGGCAGCAATAATGGAACACAGCCTAGCTTGCTTATGTACCCATCAAGCCAAGCTACAAACAACAATGGCGGACAGTCAGCTTCTTTGCAAAACTTTTTAAGTGATGCAAGTAATTACTCAGGTACAGCATTTTTATATGTCCACGGCACGCCAACAACTTCATCAGCACAAAGCGGTGTATCACCTTCTTTGAATTATACAATATTTGGAGGTGATGTTTTATTAAAAGGAACACTTTTTGCTGATTATTTGAGAACAACATCAGGAACTTTAATCAGCTTTAACACTTTAGGATATATTGCCCCTGTTGGTACGAATTACATAAGTGACCCATCTGGTCCGACTTCTTCACCTTCTGCAGATAAACTCTTAGATGCTCAGATAAAGATAAACGAAACTGGCATTTCAACAAATTTATCTAGCATAAACAATATAAGCACTCTCATTAATACACATGAGACATCAATAGGTCTTGATGATGACGGTGGTTTCTTACAAAAGACAACATCTAATTATTTAAATTCAGCATCTTCAATTACAAATGAAACGTTTTTACTTGATGCACAAATAAAAGTAAATGAAGATGCTATTTCTTTAAAAGCTAATACTTCTTCTTTAACAGCCATACAAACAGAAGTTGATGCGATTGAAACAGGCGCAGGCCTTGATGCTGACGGTTCATACTCTGCTAATTCTAATACGAACTATTTAAATACAGCTACTTCATTGTTTGATGCTGATGTTAAATTAGATACTCAATTAAAAACAAATACTGATGCAATTGCAGCTCTAGGATCAGGAAACGTATCAAATTTACAAACAGAAGTTAATGCAATTGAAACTGCAATAGGTCTAAACGATGACGGTTCATATTCTGCACATGACAGCTCAAACTATTTAGATGCTTCAACTTCTACAAAAGATGCATTAAGTAAACTTGATGTAAAAATAAAAGAAAACTTAGACAATATAGCGCTAAAAGCTTCATCATCTGAATTTAGTGACTTACAAACAGAAGTTAATGCAATAGAAACTGCAGTAGGTCTAAATGCAGATGGTTCTTACTCAGCTCATGATGATTCAAACTATATAGACACAGCAATATCTTCTAAAGATGCTTTAAGCAAGCTAGACACACAGCTCAAATCAACGCAGTCAGACTTAGACACAGCTGAGATTAGCATATCAACATTGCAAGGTGAAATGACTGCAGTTGAAACTCTTTCTGCATCCAATGCTTCACAGATAGAAGTCAATGCAATAGAAACAGCAGTAGGACTAAACGCTGATGGTACATATTCTGCGCACGCAGGGTCAAATTATATAGACACAGCATCTTCAACAAAAGATGCTTTAAGTAAATTAGACACACAGCTCAAATCAACGCAGGCAGAATTAGATACAGAAGAAGCAGCAAGAGCAAATGCAGATGCAGACTTACAATCTGAGTTAAATTCAATAGAAAGCAGCTTAGGTCTTACAGCGACAGGTTTGCGACCAAATTACTCTAGCACAAACTTTGTTGAGAATACACAAAACCACCATGAAGCGATTGGAGAACTAGATAAAGAATTAAAGACTACAAATGATGATATATTATCTATACAAACTGAAATGTTGGGTTTGGCATCCTCAGCTAGTCTAAGTACATTACAAACAGAAGTTGATGCTGTTGAAACTGCAATAGGTCTAAACGCTGATGGTACATACTTAGCTCATAATGATTCAAACTATATAGACACAGCAATATCTTCTAAAGATGCTTTAAGTAAATTAGACACACAGCTTAAATCAACTCAAACAGACTTAGACACAGCTGAAAGTGATATTGAAAATCTACAATCAAATATTTTACTTAAAGCATCTTCAGCTAGTTTAAGTACATTACAAACAGAAGTTGATGCTGTTGAAACTGCAGTAGGTTTAAACCCAGACGGTTCTTATTCAGCTCATAATAATTCAAACTATATAGACACAGCATCTTCAACAAAAGATGCATTAAGCAAGCTAGACACACAGCTCAAATCAACGCAGTCAGACTTAGACGCAGTCGAAGCTGATATGTTGACGTTGCAAGGAGAAATGACTGCAGTTGAAACTCTTTCTGCATCCAATGCTTCACAGATAGAAGTTGATGCAATTGAAACTGCAGTAGGTTTAAACGCTGATGGTACATACTCAGCTCATGCAGGGTCAAATTATATAGACACAGCATCTTCAGCAAAAGATGCTTTAAGCAAGCTAGACACACAGCTCAAGTTAACTCAAGATGAAGTTGACAATGAAGAAACATTAAGATCTAGTCAGATTAGTGGAATCAATTCTGAAATTAATTCTATTGAAAACAGCTTGGGTCTAACACTTACAGGGCTTAGACCAAATTATGCTAATACAAACTTTATTGAAAATACAGATACACACCACTCTGCTATTGGAAGACTAGATGCTGCAATAACAACGATTGAGGGTGGAAATGCTGGTCAGCTACAAAATCTTCAAAACATTAAAGACAGTATTGGTACAGATAATGACGGAAATCTTATTGCATTCGATAATACTACAAACTTTTTAGAAAACATTTCTGTTGTCAAGACTGCTTTGATAGCTTTAGACACTGCAATTGCTAGCAAAGTTTCAGATATTTTTGAGCTAACTGGGATAGATGATACAGATAAAGAAAGTGGCAAGATACTTCAGTACGTTAATGATGGCGTAAATCCTGAAAAGTTTGTTTATGTAGAAGCAACTACAGGACCACAAGGACCACAAGGACAATCAGGTGCAGATGGAAGAGGAATATCTTCAGTAACTGAAAATAATGATGGAACTTTTACTTTAAACTTTATAGATGGACTAAATCCTTTTACAACTATTGACTTAACCGGCCCTCAAGGTATACAAGGTGATATTGGTCCACAAGGTCCACAAGGAGAAGCAGGTGCTCAAGGTATTCAAGGTGAGCAAGGTCTACAAGGTGATGCTGGTCAACAAGGCCCACAAGGAGACTCTGCATATCAATCTTGGCTAGATGAAGGGAATGTAGGAGATGAAGCAGCATTTCTTTCTTCTTTACAAGGAGCGAAAGGCGATGCTGGTCCACAAGGTCCACAAGGTCCACAAGGTCCACAAGGAGAAGCAGGTGCTCAAGGTGAGCAAGGATCGCAAGGTGAGCAAGGTGAGCAAGGTATACAAGGTATACAAGGTGAGCAAGGTATACAAGGTGAGCAAGGTCTACAAGGTGCAGCTGGAGCAGCTGCACCATCAATATCAGGTGTTAGCATAAGCGGATCAACAATTACTACTTCGTTTAACGGCGCAAATGATGCTGTAGTTAATGATGCTTTTAGTGTTTCTATAGCAGAATTAGATAATGTCAATATTAACTTAGATACAATCGCAAATGGAAAAATTCTTAAATGGGACGATAATACAAATAATTTTATTGCTGCTGATGATATTAATGGAGGAGGTGGTGGAGGAGTTAACCTAACAGTCACAGATAATACAACTTCAGTAGCACAATCAACAACTCTTGATGTGCAGCAACTTGCAACTGTTACAGACTCAGGTAATAATGAGGCAACTCTAGTGGGTATTATAGGTAATGCTGAAGACAATTACGACGATGGACTATTTACAGACTTTACTCCTAAAACAACAATAGGCACTGCAATTGATAGATTTAATGAAGTTTTAAAGGCTTTAGCACCTTCACCTGCTCCAGATCTTGACCAATTTGATGTCGATACTGCA